>Ga0208030_1001330_pt1 | contig 14456 bp, 16 predicted proteins | sample MalvirDeepMed_M9_FD_184246 | JGI IMG/M metagenome (GOLD analysis project Ga0208030, IMG submission 184246) | Marine viral communities from the Global Malaspina Expedition - Malaspina viral metaG DeepMed_M9 (SPAdes) (version 2) | ecosystem: Environmental > Aquatic > Marine > Oceanic | place...
CCAATAGAGCCAGAAGCCACTGTGCCACCGGCAAGGTCCATCACTATTTTCGAACCAGAAAGTGCGATACCACCTGGCTGAGAACCAGATATAATTAAAGCATTTTGTCCTGAATTATATTGAACAATTGATTCGCCTGAGTTTCCAAACACCAAGTTTTTATCGGATTTAACAAATGAGTTTTCATTAAGTTGAATTCCCTTGGACGCTGTTAGTGCTCCAGATACAAAGATAATATCATTGCTCAATGTGTTACCAAGAGACACAGAGCCACTTACAGTTAATGATCCAGTTATAACGGTGTCGCCATTAACATCAAGTGTGCCCGATGGTGGACCCACTTGGTTAATGCCCACTCTCTGATTTGCACCATACACTCTTAAGGTATTTTGATTGTTTGTCCTAAGAACAATATCTTTTGTATTTTCGTTTTCAATAAACAGATGCTCGGAAGAGTTGATCTGAATTGCTGCTGCGGCTGATCCCGCTTTCTTAAAAACAATTTCTTTTAGCGTGTCGGTATCTTGTGTATTTAATACAAGAAGGGATTGCCCCGAACCTGTAAGCTCAAGGCTTCCTGTTATTTTTACAATGCCTTTGAAATCGGTGGTGCCAGAAACTGCAAGATCTCCACTTGTTCTTAGACCACCTCCTGCAAAAACTTCACCAGAAGACGAAATAAACGATGGGGTTTTAATACTGCCAGAAACATTAAGATCCCCGCTTGTTCTTAAGCTCGTGCCATAAATTTCACCAGAAGACGAAATAAAGGACTTGTTTTTAATTGAGCCAGTTACACCTAAATCCCCACTTGTTCTTAGGTTTGTGCCATAAATTTCACCAGAGCTTGAAATAAAGGACTTGTTTTTAATTGACCCTGTAGCATCTAATTGACCACTTGTTCTTAGTGATGTTCCAAAAAGGTCTGCCGAAGATGATACTGCTCCCTTAACATAAACTGAGCCTGTGAACTGGTGTATATCATCCGAAGTGTCACCAAAAATTGTGTCGCCGCTGGAAGATATGTTTGTTACTGTTTGGTCAACAACATTAATATTATATTGATTTGCGGTTAAAGTGCCGGATATTTCAACGTTACCAGTAATCGCAAAAAGATTAGATGCGGTATGAAACATAAGGTTGTCCGATCCGCTAATTGCAGACTTGGATCCCATGTCACCAATCCTATACATTACAGACCCCGTAGGTCCACTTGCCGAGGTTAGTTGATCGACATCAATATATTCCCATCCGAAATCACCCATTTAAAAATTTACCTTTATAATCTATCATCTTAATTAGTTACCTGAACCACTTACATACTCGTCTAAATGATCATATTCACACACGACAGTTAAAAAGGCGTCCCCGAAAGCATTGGATCCATTTCCCAATTGAGCATGTAGGTTAATCATAGAGCCAGTGCCAAACCCCCAACTGCCAGTAATATTGGCGTGTCCTGTGAGAGCACCAACTCCTGTTCGAAAATCTATTCCTCCAACGACACCTTGACCCGGATGAGCACTGGCAGTTACAGAGCTAATGGCACTGGTGCCGTCAGCGTCTTGAGTCCCAGTAAAGCTGTTGCCCGCAATTCCATTCCCCAATATTGAACCTGCTCGCATAAAGAAGCGAGGCGGGTTTGCCAAAGCCTGGACGGCGTTATAGTTACCTTCAAATCTCCACATAAGCATTATAACTCTTCCAGACGATGGATTAAGTATTGATCTGTTCCATGTCAGTGCTCCGTCATAATAAGGATCCACACCTGCGCCGAGTCCAGCGCCCCCTCGGATAGGAGGAAAGCCAACAAAACGACCTTTATTTGATTGTGCATTACTTGTGATACTAAAGTTTAAAGAATGTACATGATAGAACTTTCCTCTTGTTCGACCACCGATAATGCCATCTTCTCCATCGACTTCAAAAACTATTGGAGCGGAGGCGGGGGATGAACCACTTTTAATTTCAAATGTGCCAACTTGTGACAGTTCGTTATCATCATAATCAATTGTCAATCCAGCAGAGGCAGAAAAGACACCATCTTTATTATATAAAACAAACTGATCTTGACCAGGGAGCGGGGCTAAGGCACTAGTTAAAGCTATTTGACCCGCGTCATTTACTCCAAGATAGCTGCCTGGTCCACCAATGGCTCCTGATAGCACAATTCCTTTCTCGGCAGCGGGTGGGAATCCTCCCACAGCGTCAGTGTGATCAAGCGTTAGTTTAGCACCTCGCAAGATTGTTCCACCTTGAACAGATCCTGATATTGAAAAGTGACGATTAGAACTGCTCATAAAAGAAGCTGAAGCATTAAGCGCACTACCTGTAAGCAAAATCTTTTTATCTAAAGGTAAAAACGAGTTCTCTTCAAGCATAATACCCTTAGAGGCGGTCAGTGTACCAAGTACAGATAAAACATCAAGACCTGTTGAATCGCTCGCGTCGGCTCGGCGTCTATCGCCAAAAGCAACTGTACCACTAACCGTTAAAGAGCTAGTAATGTTTGTATTACCATTAACATCAAGGGTTGCATTTGCGGTGACGCCAGAGCCATTTATTTCTACTGCTTGTTGGTTGCCAAATATTCTAATTGTGTTCTGGTTATTCGATCTTAGAATAATATCTTTTGTGCTTTCGTTTTCTATAAAAACATGTTCATCGCTATCAATGCCAAATGACGATTGGATGGTTCCAGCTTTTTTAAATGCGATTTCTTTTAGTGCATCAGTGTCCTGGGTGTGTAATACTATTAATGAATCCGCTGCGCCAGTTATTTCAAAGGTGCCAGAAATACTCGTATAGTCAGTGGCAGCTTTTGAGTGTTTGAAATCGGTGCTACCTGAGACATGTAATCCCAATGAAATTCCTCCGGCATCGGGTGCCAAAGTTCCACTAGCCCTAAATCCACCAACTGCGAATGTCTCGCCAGATGAAGATATAAAAGATTTATTATTAAGTGTTCCAGAGAAAGCAAAATTGCCATCTCCTGTGCCGCTATTTCTTAAGCCACCAGCAGAAAAAACTTCTCCCGAGCTTGAAATAAATGATGAGTTTTTGATCGTTCCAGAGGCAGCAACATTGTCACTTGTTCTTAGTGCTGCTCCATAAGCCTCACCAGAGGACGAAACAAGGCTTGTGTTTTTAATCGTGCCTGTTATTTCTACATCGCCGCTTATTCTAAAAGCGGCTCTCGCGGTGGGACCACTGGTCGGGGCTGCTGCGAAAATTTCGCCTGAAGCAGATAAAGCGCCGCCAATGTTTACAGATCCGGTAAACCGATGCGTATTGGATGTTTCGAATCCAAACTTTGTATCACCGCTTGCGGAGAAATTAGTTACTGTCCTATTAACAACATTAACATTTATCTGATTTGCACTGGCTGTACCAAACACTTCCATAGTGCCTGTTAGTGCTAATAAGTTTGAGGCAGTATGGAATATTAATTTATCTGAACCAGTGAGGCTTGTGTTGCCGCCAATATCATGCGTCTTAAATTGTATGGAACCAGTGGGTCCACTGGCACTTAACGCTGAATCTTGATCTATATATGCCCAAGGAAAGTCGCTCATTTCCGCGAACCTCCTTTAAATACTATTGACACCTAGATAGACATGAAGATTACCAGTAGCACTATTGTTATAATCTGTACACTGGACAGCAATTCTTTCAATACCCTCGATGTTGAAAATATTATAAAGGTCCGTGTTATTGGGTGTAACTATCGCTATAGCACTGCCAGATCCATCCGTGACATCTAATACGGTTATAATACCCCATTCATCAAAAGCGGCGTGATATCCCCACAATTGAATAGTAACATTGCCACCTGTTGCGTTGTTTTTCACTAAGCAGTGTAATGTTTTTTGCAATCCAATATTTTTATACCCATCTGAATCCGCAGTGGGCGCTGATGTAGCTTCGGTAATTGTGTATGCTATTTGTTCTGGCTGGGGAACACCAACAGCATCTGTCGCAATGTTTTGAACTGTGCGGCTTCTTCCTCCAGCCCTATATGCGGTAAATGTTTGTGGCATATTATAAAACTCCTAATATTTCTTTATAATTAGTTCTTTTTGTCTCTTAAGTTCTTGTTTTTTGCTTTTTCTCTTTTAATACGATTGTTTCTTTCGTTGCGCTCGTCTGATGGCTTGCGATAATAACGACGACGACGGACCTCATTTAAGATGCCAGCCTTTTTAACCTTGCGAGTGAAGCGACGAATCATACGCTCAGGTGTATCATTAACCCTTTTGCCTCGCCTATTGTTCTTAAGTGGTTTTACTGTTAAATTAGATGCTCTGCTCATTTTATTTTTCCTGACCAATTTTTATTTACGCCGCCGAATAATTGGCTAATGTCAACGCCGGAATCAGTTGGGTCCACACCGGAGAGAGGATCACCATTTTTTGACTCTGTAGGGGCAGAACTTGGAGTGGTGCCTGCAAAAAGATCAACACCATTATAGGCATCTTTGCCAACAGCATCTAACATTCGTTTTCTCGTTTCTTGCAATTTTTGTTTAGCAACGCGGTTCTCTGCTTCATAATCTCGTTGTGGTGGGGCAGGCTTCTTGGCTTCAACAATTGTTTGTGCTCCGAGACCTTGTGCCACTTCAGATACAATATTAGATAAGATACCCTCTTCAAAGATTACCTCTTTAATGCACTCTTTGATAAGGGGTTTGAGAACTTGTCTTAGTTCTGATTTTTTCATTTTTCCCTCAGTATATCATTCAATGCTCTGTTAATACGATCAGCCTTAGTAATAATGTTGGGCTGTTTGCTTTCCTGCATCATAAAAGCGCCTGTAGTTGAGGGCTCGGATACAAAGTCAAAACAAATCAATTGGAAGTCCTCTTCAACAATTGTCTGTCCGCCTTGCTCGTGGACTGATCCCATACCTCGGGAAGAGATGCCGAGCTTTACTCCAGATTCCACAAGAGAGCGGAGAATCTGACCAGATGGTGTATTTAAAATTTGTACTTTACCCATAACAGCATCGCCATCCCACCAAACTTCAGTTACAAGGTGGGCTGCGTTAGCGAGATTAATGACTGCGGAGTCTGGATGATCCAACTCTCCAAGTGCTCGTCTTTCACGAACAAGTTTTTTGTAGTTATCAACTTCGCGCTCCAAGATGGGCTTGCTATAAACGCGGCGGTTTCCGTTTAGATGGTTTGCTCTTTGCATGACACCTGTAAGAAACATAGCGTTATCCTCTTTGACCATACGCTTTTCTTCTTCGGTCAATAAGTCATCACAAATCCCGTTAGGGCAAAGTTCGTAGTATTCTGTTAATAAATATTTGTTCATCTTTTTATCCAATTGCGGGCGCAACCCGCGTGAGTTAGGATCCCTTGCAGCAACGTCTCACGGGTTGTAACATCCACTTGTTTGTCCAGTTATCCATTGTTTACTCCTATCTGTATACCCTTGTCGCTGAATATCATATTAAAGATATATGATGTTCCTGACGACAGCCAACCTAAGATTAATAAGTTGACGAGGTTATACTCGTATGTAAATAGTTCTGTCCAACCATTTATTCCAAACAAAAGAACGCCAACCCAAAAGCCAACGCACATAGGGCAAGAAAAAAGATCGCCAAACCAGCCAGTGGTTGGACGAACCTTGTTAAAGATGCTTCCGTAAACAAGTATCTGTGTTAGCCCATAGGCGGCTAGCACAAAATATATTAAGCTCATTTTAAGTCCTGTACATCATGTTCATACCATACGGACCTCTAATCCATCCTGGTCTGATTGAACCCTTAACGGGTTCTTGCGGAACCTCTCCGAGTGGTGTGGAGTCTGTTGCAGTGGGCTCGGTAAGATAATCATCAACTGCTTTTTCAAATTCTTCAATGTGTTCAAAGTATGGTTGTTCTTCAAGTATGAATTTGTTAATTCCAAGAAGTGCCAGTTGGATCATATCATAGTCTTCATTCAAAAACATTTGGGCTTCCATTGATCCATAGACATAGCCAGCATGTACCGACTCTGGTTTGATAATTCCCTCATTTCTTAATAATAAAAACAATCGGTCTTGCGTATCGTATACCTCTTCATTGGTACGATGTTTTGCGAGGGCTAAGATTTTACTACTGTCTGGATAGATAACAATGTCCACATCTGGATGATCTTCAACAACAAGTTGATTTCCCATGGTCTTGCGAACTTTTAGCTTGATATCTTCTTTGATGCCAAGCTTCTCTGGTTGTTGTGGTATCTTAACAGTAATACTCATTATGCTGAAATCTCGTGAACTAAGTTCTGAATCTTAAGAACCTTTTCGACAAGGTTCTTGTCAACGGGAGTATTTCTAAACTCCTCGATCATGCTGATGACCGAATTGGTTGATTCGGTCATAGTGCCATCTGACTTGACCTCATCTGTGTTTAGAGCTTTTTGTAAGGCTACATGAAGTCTGCCAAGCTCCTCGTTAAGATAAATTTTCATATCAGTATCAGAACTAAACGAAAGAATATAGCGATTTAACAATTCTTTTTGTTCTGAAAGTAAGCCCTCGCCATAGGCTTCATTGAATTTACTGGTGAAAGTTTTAAACACAATATTATCAATTGGTTTCATTTCAGTCTCTGGCTCTTTGGTTGCATCAGAGGTTAGAGTCTCTAAAACATTTTGTTCTAAGATAACCCCTTTTTTAATTCCGGCAGCGCTGGAATCTGCACCAAATAGTTGTGATACAGTTGCAATGCTTTTATAATTTGGGACAAAGTTATTATAAACTGCTGAACCAATTTCTTTATTGATTCTATTAATCACGGAGCTTTGTGCATCATAAATCTCCTGCACATCGAGCGTGGCATATGCCTCACGAATCTTGTAAAGTAATTTCTCTGCCGTGATTGAATCTAAGTCCGTTGATTCAAGAATTGTTTGATAAAGTCTTAATTCTTGTCCAAGAATCTTATTCGAGGAAAACGATTCCTTCAAAATATCAATGATATTATTTTTGCGCTTTTTATCTTGCGAAACAACTGCCTTTGTCATCTCTCTGACGAGTGCTTCATATAAAAAAGCGGTATTTCTCTTCTTATTGTGTTTTGTTTTTGCCATGTGTGTCACCCAACTTGCTGTTATCCAACTCCGTAATTAGTTTCTTCATCTCTTGTTTGACCTCAAATAATCTTCTTTCTTCTAAATTATCCGCTGGTTTTTCATCTTCTTGATATAATCCAGCCTTTCTGAACTCTCCTGAAAGATTTCCAAGGTGTCCTAAAGACTCATAGCCCTTGCCGCCTGGGTAGGTTGTGCGAGGTGTTGCTATCTCTACTCCGCGTGACTTTGAGCGGGTGCGCCTTTTGTTTGGTCCACTTTTACCCATGCGCCTTTGGTCGTCTCGTTTACCAGGGGCTGCGAGAAGCGTATCATCTGCCGGTTCTGCTGCGGGCTCATCTGCTACGGGTGCCGTATCTGCTCCAGCTTCATCTCCGCCAAGGAGATCGTCAATGTCTCCAGCATCGCCAAGATCTTCAGTGTCTCCACCCATGCCTCCGGCTTCGCCTTCAACTGCGGCTGCAACGCCTTCAAGTTCTGCATCAAGGCGACGATCAAAGAACATCTCTCGCTGATTGCGGATAAACTCTTCTTCGGAAAGATTAAAGATGTGGTCAGCAACCCAACGACGAGAAAAGAATCCATCGGTAGCAGTGGCTGCAACATCAAACTTTGTTTTCCAATGTTCAAGTTCTTGAAGTTCTGCGAGCTTTGAGGGGTTGTTGAGGGACAGCTTAAAGCTAATAAGATCTGATCCTGTATATCCAAGTGTATAAAGGTGGATAATTCCAACCTTTTCTAATTCTGCAATAATGGATCGCTGAAGACGCTGGATTGTTCTCGCGAAACGAATATCTTTTTGTGCGAGTGTTGTCTTATCCTCGTCTGCACCCTCCATATTAGTTAGGTACGATGCGGGCACCTTAAGTGCGGAGAACAATTTATCACGGAGATATTTTACATCGTCAATATCGCCTGTGTATGTTCCACCTGGGAGGTTCTCAATGCGAGAAGACACGCCTCCGCGAACGGGAATAAAGTAGTCCTCCTCGGTACTCATTGGATTGTAGCGAAGATCGACACGACCAGTGTTGGAATCAACAACTTGGTTGCGCTTCATCTGAGTCATAACTTTTTGCATGTAAGTTTCAACATCATTTGGCGCGACATTTCCAACATCAATATAAAATACACGGCGCTCAGGAGCGCGGACGATACGATAAGACATCATAGCATCTTCAAGCAAGATTAACTGACGGAAAATACGGCGTGCAGGTTCAAGCACGGAGGTTCCGTAGGGGGCATACTTGTCATTGCCAAGAATGCGGAAGTGAGCCATTTGCCAATTTTCAAATGTTAGTCCACCAGAATTCCACTGGAATTGTACATACTTAGGGTTACTTTTGTCTTCACCTTCAAGCCGTTCAATTTCGTGGGTGGGTAACCCAATTGCCGATGTGACACCAAGCCTTTCATCGATATCAAGGTATAAAAAGAAGTCGCCGTATTTGCACATCGAACGACTCCAACCAAAAAGATTGAAATCAATGTTAAGTACAGTATGATAAAGCTCGCTGAGAACTGCTTTAATCTCCTCGTTATGACACCTGATTGTAAGAAGTGGCTGGAGGTCTGATGAGGTTGTCATCTCATCGGCATAGATATCGAGAGCAGAGGCAATCTCTGGAGTGTATTCCATTTGCTCAAAGTCTTGATACCTTTCTGCTCGCAACTGGTTAGCCATGATAGCTGTAGAAAGCTGCTCGAAAGGATTATAAGAAGATTTCTTGAAGTTTAAACCAGAAGCAGATTGGAACTTAAATTTGTCCAACTGAACACGGGAAAGTTTTCGACTTGTCTGTGTTCTGTAGTTTACAAGTGGACCAGAAAGCAAACGTGTAAGTTGCCTAAAGAGTGCCGATTCATTATTTTTTGGGTTTCTTTTATTATCTGCCATGTTTATCCTTTAAAGAGCCAGCCAAACTGTTGCATATTTTGCATTGCTTTTTGACGTTGTTCTAACGTGTTATCGTCTGCTCTGTATCCCTCTTGTCCTTTAATCTGTGTATTTAATCTTGTTGAAGCAACAAACATTGAATCAACAAACGCTTCTCTGTACTGCTGCTCTAATTTCCCTGCTTCAAACGCCGTATCTCTTACCCAACAACCTATCGCGAGAGCCATTGTTAAGTCATCATTGTAACTTCTCATTGCCTCGGGGCGACCATTGTTCCAAATAAAAGTCTTGAACTCGTTAAGAGTTCGCGAAGAATATATGGTAATTAGTTTATTTCTTATGAATTCTTCCATTTTTGCGATTATAAGTGGACGTGTCTTGGAGGTAGTTGAAAATCCAGCGATAGCATTGGACATATGTTCACCGCGAACTTGCTCTACATACTCGTGAGTTGATTTAACAGAGAAGTATATATTATTATAACCCAGTTCTTGCAGTTTTGATAATACTGCAAAGCCAACTGAGTTGTTTTCTACAACGACCATTCCATTGTTATACTCTTTGCCTATGCTGTTTAGCATATCGGCGTAGACATCGGGCGTGGGTTTGCCTTGGTATTCTGCGACAAGCTCCATTGTCTCAAGCTTTATAACATGTAGCGTAGAGCTATCTTTTCCATCACCTCGTGCTACATCGGCTGAGAGTAAGTAATTGCAGCCATCGACCGCCTTTTCCCAAATCCAAAAATTGCGATCAAATCCTGTGCGATATAGAGGTTCCTTGATCGTACTTTCAATCCAAGTCAAGTCATCTGGGTGGATGACCGTTTCACCGGACATATTGAAGTTACACTCCAACTCCTGTGCGATCTGGCGACGGGACATGTTCCTGGTTTCTTTTTCGAACCACTCCGTGTCCCGCTCAGGATGAACCTCCCAAGGAAGAATAGTTGGAAAGAAATCGTTCTGCTGTTGCTCTGCATCAATATAGGCTTGGTGAAACCAGTTACCAACACCATTTGGTGTAGATAGGGCAATGCAGCGTCCACCTGTTGATAGCGTGGGGTACAAACCAGTCCACAATTCATCAAGCCCCTCAACATGGGCAGCCTCATCGATGACCAACAAGGAGAGTGCTTCCGAACGACCGGCATCTCCTGATGTTGAGGAAGCTTTAATCTCAGAGCCGTTTGATAGCACAAACGATGCTCGGTTGTCAATATCAATGTTTGCTATCTGCAACCAAGGAGGCAAGTTTTTAATAATATGTTTGACCTTCTTTACAAGGTTTCCTGCCGTCTGGAACTTAGTTGCGATAACCAAAATGTTTTTGTTGCGGTGAAAAAGCATCATCCACGCAACATAAGCAGCCGTTGTGGTTGAAATACCCAACTGGCGTGCTTTGAGAATTACATTGAACCGATGATCATTAAAATCCCTTAACAACTCTTGTTGAAAGGGATATAGCTTAAATGGAATCAACCCCTCAAGCGGGTGGGAGATTCTTGCGTAGTTGTCAATAAAATAGACTGGATCTTTGCCGCTTTTCAGTATCTCTTTTACTATTTCTTTCTTAGTGAGTTCAAAGGACATCTAACCATCGCTTATTGTTTGCCGAGAGAGATAAAGTCACGAATGGATTTATCAAGTCGTTCTTCCGATGGCAAGCCAACTTCAATAACATCAGCAAGGTTTCCGACTTTATAATTGCGCTTTCCAACCACAAAGACGCGAACCTTTGAAGTGTTTTGTACAAGCACATCAACATCGCCTTCAGCGGTAAGGGTAAGTGCATCGCCTGTAATCTTCTTGAATTCTTTCTTAAGAAAATTGGCAACATTCTGAATCATTTCTTCCACATCTGCTTCGATATCACCAGCGTATACATCTTTGAGTTTGATATCACTTTGATATGAGATTGTAAGAATTGGACCGCTCATGCGAACGTTAAATCCATCAACAACACGAGAATCAATAATAGGATCTCCCTCTTCTCTTTTAAGCCCGATCTTTCGCGCCTCTCCATCAAGGGAGTATTTTTCGTCCTGAGAGCCATCATAAGCATTTGCTGCTGCTTGTGAGATTCCTCTAACGATGTCTAAAACTGAAGCCATTATTTATTTTCTCCTTGGTTCGGACGCCATCCGGTCGTCCAACGGTCTTCTCTTCCTTCTACATGTGTGATATAACACACGCGACAACAAGTGTATTTTGTCATGTATACATTATCCCTTGTATCAAAAGAATAAGTATTACATACAGGACAAGACCTATTGCTATCTTTATTAAGTAGTTTTTTTGGCAGTAAAACTCCCTCTACTTCTACTTTTTCAAGTTTTTCTGATATCTTATCCAACTTCTGGTTCAATAACTTAAGTTGTTCGAGGTAATCTTCCTCTTTTTGTGGGTTCCAGTCGCGCTGTGGGTGTTGCACAGTTTCTGCGCCATACTTTTCTGAAATAGCATGTTCAATTGTTAGTGCGTGATCTGGGTCTCGTTTTGGTTTACTCATTGTGTTATATTTGTTGCTGCGTAAAAAGTTCCTAAAGATAGCCCGATGCCTACAACTACTCCTCCTGCTAACCACCATTGATTGTTTTTATTTGGTTGGTCAAGAGCCATCTCTCTATAGGTATTTATCTCGTCATTCTTGATATCCATTAAAAGTTGATGTTTTTCTTCTAATGCATCGTAACTTACCTGGAGAGTATCCAGTTGTAATTTCATTTCAGTTCTTGCTTTTGAGACCTCGTACTCAATTTGTAAATCACACTCTTCTACCGAAAATTGACTATCTGCAATTAATTGTGCAAGGGCTGCGGGATTGAACAAAGTGCCAGCAAATGGTGCTGATTCTCCACTATCAAGGTTTGTATACCTTGGCTCCTCTGAATCTTGTGCGAACAAGGGGGCAGGAAATATCAAACCAAAAGTTAGTATTTGTGCGATAATTTTATTCTTCATATTTAAATCCGAATTCTTCTTGTAAAATTTTGTTGATATTCTCTGGATCTGATTCGTACATTTTCACAAGTTCAAGATACCGGGAGCGTTTTTTGATACCAAGCTGATGCTTGTCACCAGCGTACTTCTCTTCAAGTTTCCTAATGTCTTCGTTATGCTTCTTGATTACCTCATCTCTTTTTTGAATCTCTTGTTTATGAGAATCTTCGATAACCTGAACTTCTTTCTTGTAATTTTCAATCGTCGTGTCCAAGACTTTTTTATAGGCTCTCACATTTTTTCTGGCTATCAAAAATACAACAAGAGTCCAAAGCGCGATTGCAAGAATTTTCCAGTGGTGTTTGCACCAAACCCATGCTTTTTTAGAATATAAGAGAAGTGTTAACCAAGTCATCATCCGTGCCTATATGTGTGCATGGCGTCAATAGCACCTTGTGTGCCAATATAAACCATAGCGATCATGCCCCAAGTGTCACTGGAGAGATCGCTCCATAACATTAATCCCGTTGCGGTAAGAAATGTAAATAATTTTCTGGAGATGGCTTTTGCCATCACCTTGTCTAAAATTGCTTGTTTGCTCATAATAATTTCCTTTATACGTTAATTCTAAAAAGCTGATAAATAAATTTTCTAATTAATAATTGTTTTTCTTCTTCGGTCTCTGCTTCTGCGAACCCGTAATTATAACTATTCTTCTTTTTAGAAATAAGCTGTTGATTTTTTTCCTCTTCTCTTTTCATCCAGCGTGTTTGTTGTTTGTAGTTACGAGGAGTTGATACTGCATATCTTTCGGCTATGTCTATCAGAGCATAGTATCTTTTTTGGTCGAGAGCCTCGTTAGCCTCTACAAAATGTTTTGCTCTTAGCTCTTTTTCTTCATCTGGCAAAAACTTGTTTATCCTGTCTGGATGAAGTTTTAAGGCAAGTCTTTTAAACAATTTTAAAAAAGAGTCGTGGATCGCGATTTCATCTGATGTCATTTGATATTCCTCGCTTTCCTCTTGGTTGTTTTCAAAAAGCGTTATTGAAGTGTCGCCAATGCTGCCAGACAAAATAAATTCGTCAGTATCCTTTTCTGGTATTTTTGCTTGCTCGTAATAATTTTCTAATCTTGATTTGTTTTCTTGCTCAAGTGATGGAATGTTGATATTGTTTTCAGCACAAAATCGACGATAGTATGATTCAAATTCTGTTGCCGCCTCTCTTGAAACCTCTGATACATAATTCAATTCTTCGTATGAGTATCTTAGTTTAGATAGTGTCCTCTTCCATTGTAAATTTTTAACCGCTGACATGTCCTATATAGAATCATACATTGACTTTTGCGTAGCCATTTTCTTTTTCAACATTGATAACATAGTCAACACAATCTTTTAGCGTATCAAGATGCGAAATCAAGACGACGATCTTATAATAGTTCTTAACCATGTCCAGAATACGAACAAAACCATCCATGTTTTCGGCGTCAAGTGCTGTTCCAGGCTCATCCATGATAAACACATTTGGAGTTGGTAGGTTGCTTACTTGTAGCAGTGCAAGGCGGATAGCCATAGATGCGATGGTCTTCTCAGCACCAGAGCCCATTTCAATAGGGCGTGGCTCGTGGCTTGGATGTTTAATATAGACATTCAGCCTGTTGCCTTCGTTCTCGAAGAACACTTCAAAGTTTACAATATTCGCAAGAATCTTTGCGATCTCTTCGTTGATTGCTGGTAGCTTTTTCTTGATAATATCATAAGAGATTCCGCTGGAATGCATGCATCTCATAAACAGGTCATAAGCAGAGTATTCTTCACGGAGATCGGCAAGGTCTTGCTTTTGATCTGCGAGATTCTGCAATTTTTGCTCATAAGAACCATGAAGTTTATAAAGCTCGTTTAGTTCTTCTTTACAAGCATCACACGCTTTTTGAGTTCTACTAACGAGCACAGCGTGTTCATTTCGTTTTGCAACAAGTGTTTCAAGGTTCTCAATTGCTTCTTTGTTGTCCTCGTAAAGTTGAATGTTCTTTTCAATGCCAACAATTTCGTGCTCATACACCTGCAATTTTGATAAGTTAGACTCTATTTCAGCCGTTGCAACAGATACTTCTTGACCGACATCCTTCTGTCGTCCAACAAGTTGTGTGTATTTGTCAATGTAGTCATTGAGTTTATCCACATCAAGCTTATCAATCTCATCCAAAAGGGTGACGGTTTGTTGCCGAAGTTCAACAGCTTCAGCAAGCATATTTGGTAAAGCGTCTTTTGCTGTGTGGGCTTCTTTAACGAACTTGTTGTCAGAGCAATACTTGCAGTCTGGGTCGTACTCGTGTGTCTCTAATAGTTTAACCTTTTTCTTATAATTGTCAACATCTTTATTTTTAATTTTTAATAAAGCAACAAGCTCTTCGTATTCGCCTGTTTTATTATCAACCTTCTGCTTTTCGGCATGCAGCTTTTCAACATCGTATTGTTGTAAAAAGCTTGCAAGCTTGGCAGACAGAGCTTCGTTGTCGGTATTTGACTTTTGT
>Ga0208030_1001335_pt1 | contig 14416 bp, 12 predicted proteins | sample MalvirDeepMed_M9_FD_184246 | JGI IMG/M metagenome (GOLD analysis project Ga0208030, IMG submission 184246) | Marine viral communities from the Global Malaspina Expedition - Malaspina viral metaG DeepMed_M9 (SPAdes) (version 2) | ecosystem: Environmental > Aquatic > Marine > Oceanic | place...
CAGTGGCCGGCCCTCCACATGGCGCTGCACGGTATCCATCACGCTCAGGATATCGGTGTTTTCACTGCGGTAGCCGCCGCGAGCCGGCGATAGCAGCCGCGTGAGCAGTGGCCAGGTGGTGCCCCGCCTCAGGTCGCGTGCCACCACGCTGATCAGCGGATAACCACCGACGATCTCGCCGGTATCACCGTCGCGAACGCGGGTTCGGTATTCACTGGCCGGGGCGCCATCCCGGTTCAGGTCGCCCGGATCGATGGCCAGCACCATGTCATCGGTGATGTAAGGCGTGATCCGCTGGAGCTGCAGTTGCTCCGCGGCCCAAGCAAGCTCGCTGTGCCGGGACAGCATGCGCGACAACCGCTTCTGCGTGTGGTGCAGCCGACAGGGTTCCTTCAAGGCGCGGGCGATCTCGGCCTGGCGCAAACTACCGCTGGCCAGGATGCCAAAGAGCGTTTCTGCCGCCAGCTTCACGACGGGGCGAGCGAGGTGATCCGACAGGTCGTCACACCAGTCGATCAGGCGAGCTTTCCATTTGGCGCGGTCTTTGGCATCTTGAAGCATCGGGGTTTTCCTTTTGATTCATGGTGTTAGGGGTAACAACATGATACCGGCGGGAAAGCCCCGATCTCGTTGATAGCACTGAAATTTTCAACGCTATTCAGGCAGTTACAGCACCACCTGTGGAAAAGTGGGGAGACGCTAGTGAGATTGATGCCAACGACATCACCACCAACCTGCCCTACGTGCCCGGCTGCCACCTAGCGTTCGACCACCACCTAAGCGAAACCGTGCGCAACGTTGAGCGTGCCGACAACCACATCATTAATGCAGACGCCCCTTCCGCTGCCCGCGTAGTGTGTCACACCAACGTGGGCGAGCTGTGCCTAAGCTACGGCGGCGGCCATCTGAATGCGAGCATTTGCCAAGTTGATAATGATCAGGCGGAGAGCGCGTTGACGGAGATTGTTGAGAGGATTAATGCGGATGGGTAAATATCAAAGGCAGTAGTAATAGCTGTTAAAGATACCCACCATCCACATGAATAGGGAGTGTGACCACTCCCTATTTAATCAGGCTATAACACTCTTTTAGTGCGAATGCCGCGGCACATCAGCCCCTCGGCAACCCACTAGGAAGTCAAAGTCGCAGCCTTCATCCGCCTGCAGCACTCGCTCGATATAGAGCTGCCGATAACCACCCTGACTGGCAATCAGTGTCGAGGCGGCGGTGGGGTCGCTTTCGGCTAAGCGCGATGCCAGTTCTTCATCGCTGATATCTAGATGCAGCCGCCCGCTTTCGCAGTCGAGCTCGATCCAGTCGCCGTTGCGTACTGCGGCCAGCGGGCCACCCGCCGCGGCTTCTGGAGCAACGTGCAGCACTACGGTGCCATACGCCGTGCCGCTCATGCGGGCATCGGAAATACGCACCATATCGGTAATCCCCTGAGCGAGGATCTTGGGCGGTAGGCCCATATTGCCCACCTCTGCCATGCCATGATAACCGCGGGGGCCACAGTGCTTCATGACCAGAATGTCGTTGGCTTCCACGTCTAGGTCCGGGTCGTTGATGCGCGCCTTGTAGTCGTCAAAGTCCTCAAATACCACTGCGCGCCCCCGGTGCTGCATCAGCTCGGCCGTCGCTGCCGAAGGTTTGAGCACCGCACCATTGGGGGCGAGATTGCCGCGCACCACGCAGATGCCACCGTCCGCCGTAAGCGGATTATCCAACGGGCGAATCACTTCGTCGTTATATAGCGGGGCGTCTTGGACATTCTCCCACAGGGTTTTACCGTTGACGGTGAGTGCATCCTTGAACGGCAGCCGATCAGCTTCACCCAAGCGCTTGAGCACCGCTGGCAAGCCGCCGGCGTAGTAGAACTCCTCCATCAGAAAACGTCCGGAAGGCTGCAGATCTACTACCGTGGGGGTGCCACGACCCACTCGGCTCCAGTCATCCAGCGTCAAATCCACACCAATACGCCCAGCTATCGCTTTGAGGTGAATCACCGCGTTAGTGGAACCACCTATGGCAGCGTTGGTACGAATGGCGTTATCAAAAGCTTTTTTGGTAAGGATTTTAGAAAGGCGCAAGTCTTCATTCACCATCTCGACAATCCGGTTACCCGACAAGTGCGCCAGCACGTAGCGCCGAGAGTCCACGGCGGGGATGGCAGCATTGTGAGGTAGGGAAACGCCCAGCGATTCGGCCATACAGGCCATGGTGGAGGCGGTGCCCATGGTGTTACAGGTACCCGCAGAGCGAGACATACCAGCTTCCGCAGCCATAAAGTCATGCAGCGAAATCTCCCCGGCCTTGACTTGCTCTGAGAGCTTCCAGACCACGGTACCGGAACCAATATCCTTGCCCTCATGCTTACCGTTGAGCATCGGCCCACCCGTGACCACGATGGTAGGAATATCACAGCTTGCTGCGCCCATTAGCAGTGCCGGAGTGGTTTTGTCGCAGCCCACCAATAGCACTACCGCATCAATGGGGTTGCCGCGAATCGCCTCTTCCACATCCATGCTGGCCAGATTACGAGTAAACATCGCGGTGGGGCGCAGATTGGACTCGCCGTTGGAAAACACCGGAAACTCTACCGGATAGCCCCCCGCCTCCAGGATGCCTTTCTTTACGTGCTCTGCCAACTTACGAAAGTGCGCATTGCAGGGCGTCAGTTCCGACCAAGTGTTGCAGATGCCGATAATCGGCTTGCCTTGAAACTCATGGTCAGGGATGCCCTGATTTTTCATCCAACTACGGTACATAAAGCCGTTTTTATCGGCGGTGCCGAACCATTCGGCGCTGCGCAGCGGTCGTTGACGTTGGCCCATGAGCATAACTCCTTGTTTTGGATCAGCGACAGCTGACGAATGGCGGGTATGTGTCGCTAACGATGTGAATGCGCAAGACACTAAACTACACGAACGGCCCAGTCGACCATACAAAAGTATATGTTGAACAATTGTTTTTAATGTTCAACATTACCTCCCCCCATACTGGGTCGTTACTCTTTTGCAACACGACATCCACACAATGCTCTCCACAACAAGAAACTTGAGGAATAGTGCTATGTTCAAAATGAAGTATGGTTCGCTGCTCACTGGATCAGTACTGCTATTAGGCCTTTCAACGGCTCAAGCAGCAGAGTACGAATGGAAATTTCAGGCTTCAGAAACCTCAGGTGAGCCCAGCTTTAAAATCAAACAAGAATGGGCCGAAAAAATCTTAGCCATGACTGATGGTCGAGTTGAAATTGAAGTAATGCCGATCAACTCCGTAGTAGGGCCCACTGAAACATTGTCCGCCGTAAGTTCTGGCATTCTGCAAGGGCATATGACCGACCCCAGCTACTTTTCAGGCCAAGATCCTGCGTTCGGCATGCTCGGTAACTTGGTCGGTGCTTGGCAAAACCCCTACGACTTCCTGGAATACATGAAGTATGGCGGCGGTGAAGAGCTCTACAACGAACTGGTCGAACCCTACGGTGCACATTTGATTAGTGCAGCGACCTTTCCGCTAGAGTCTGTACCTTCCACGGTACCAATCGAGTCAATGGCAGATTTTGAGGGGCTTAAAATCCGTGCCCCACAAGGCATGGTTTACAACATCTTTGAGCGAATTGGCGCCACGCCGGTCAATCTCCCGGGTTCTGAGGTATATACCGGCCTGGAGAAAGGGGTGATCGACGCCGCCGACTCAACGGTACTTTCGAATAACGACGCCATGGGGCTACACGCTTTCGCACCCTACCCGCTATACCCTGGCTTTCACTCCATGCCAATGATCGCCGTATCGATCAACAAGGATATCTGGGATGGTCTGCCTGAGGAGCTACAAACAACACTGAAAACCGCTTTCGATGGAATGTCTTATGACCTAATTGCGCGGCTAAAAGAGCAGGACATCGAGACTTTACAGCGGCTTCAGGACGACCCAGATGTTCACCCTTTCAACCTGCCTGAAGAGGAGCGTCAGAAATTCCGCACGGCAGCAGAACAGGAGTGGCAAGAGTGGGCTAGCGAAAATGAAATGACCCAAAAGATTTATGATTCGGCGACCGCTTTTTTGCGCTCACGCAATCTGCTTTAACGCCCTGCTCTCGCCTTTGCTTTATTAATTTAACCAATGCATCGCTCGGGATACTACCGAGCGATGCGCGTAGAGTCGCGCCATGTCTCAAAAAACACCTGACAATCAATACCGTTCACCTCCCACCCATGATCTCCCTGAAATTCTTGAAACGGTGGAGGAGATCGCACCTGAGCGTAATAAGTTAGACCGCCTGGTGGCTCGGGGTGGTCGAGCTGTTTCTTGGTTGGTGCTGGTAGCAATGGGTATCAGCGTCGTCGAGGTATTCATGCGCTACGGCTTCAATAACCCGACTTCATGGGTGCACGAAACCGTCGTATTTCTCATCGCTGTTATCTTTGTGCTTGGTGGCCCGGCGGCCATGGCTCGTAATAGCCATATTCGCGTCAAGGTGCTTTACGACAGCGCCGGACCACGTTTGAAATGCTGGATGGATCGTTTCAACGACTTGCTCACACTGATTTTTTGCCTAGCAATGAGCTACGCCGCTTTTCATATGTTCTGGGGAGCATCTCACAACCCACTTGGCGAGTGGTCGCTTGAGCGTTCCGGCACTTCATGGAATCCGCCCTTTCCCGCCATGGTCAAGGGCATGATTCTATTTGCCCTGGCGTTGATGGCCCTCCAGGCCACACTGCACCTGTGGCAATCGCTGAAGGCGCAACCCAATGCTGGCAACGAGGAAGCCCGCTAATGGATATCTCAACCGCAACGATATTGATGGTAGGGGCTATTTTTGCCCTATTGGTCACCGGTTTACCACTTGCCTTTATCACTGGCTTGGTGGCCATGGCCTTCACGTTCGGCTGGTTTGGTGAGGCAGCCTTGCCACTAGTCACCAGCAGAGTCTATGGGTTCATCACCGAGTACTCGCTGGTAGCAGTCCCCATGTTCGTATTGATGGCATCGCTGCTGGACCGCTCAGGCATTGCTAAGGATCTTTTTAACGCCATGCGCGTTTTCGCCGGCCGCTTGCCGGGTGGAGTCGCGGTGCAGACCATTGTGGTGGCGTTCTTTCTCGCTGCGCTCTCAGGTATCATCGGTGGCGAGATCGTGCTATTGGGGATTCTGGCATTGCCACAAATGTTGCGCCTGGGCTATGACAAGCACCTCTCCATAGGGGTGGTGTGTGCTGGTGGCGCGCTGGGTACCATGATGCCGCCCTCAATCGTACTCATCATTTACGGCCTAATCGCCAGCGTATCAATTGCAGATCTATTCGCGGCTGCCGTTACCCCAGCAGTGATTCTGATGGCCTCCTATATAGCTTATGTGCTGGTGCGCTGTCTAAAAAATCCAGCGCTGGGCCCGCCGCTGGATAGAGATACACAGGATAATCCGTTTGCCACCAAACTGGACGCGGTTAAGGCCATTCTACTGCCTGGCCTGATTGCCTTTTTGGTGCTGGGCACCATCTATGGAGGCATAGCCTCGGTCACCGAAGCAGCTGCTATGGGCGTTTTCGGCGTTTTACTAGCAACTATTATTCGCGGCGAATTTACCCCTGGCATGCTACACCACAGCCTGGGGCAGACCATGAATACCTGCGGCATGATCATCTGGATCGGCATCGGCGCAGCCGCCCTGGTAGGTGTCTATAACTTGATGGGGGGCAACCGTTTTGTTTCGAGCTTAATCCTGGGATTGGACGTCGAGCCGATTGTAATCATTCTGGTAATGATGGCGATCATGTTGGTGCTTGGGCTATTCCTCGACTGGATCGGGATTGCCATGCTAGCCCTGCCAATTTTTCTGCCCATCGTCACTCAATTGGGTTTCGATCCGATCTGGTTCGGCATTCTCTTCGCCGTCAATATGCAGGTATCGTTCCTGTCACCTCCCTTTGGGCCCGCCGCCTTCTACCTCAAAAGCGTGGCACCGCCTGATATCAGCTTGAAAGATATCTACCTGTCCGTACTGCCCTTTATGGCCATTCAACTGTGTGTACTCGCGGCACTATTGATGTGGCCACAACTGGCCATTTGGCCACTATGATGATTGCCACCCGTATGAGGAGATCACGATGCGTCTGATTCAATGCGACCATCAGGGCCAAGTTCGCGCCGCCCTGGTCGAAAGCGAGGAGCAGGTCAGGCTGCTCGACTGCGACACCTATACCCTGGCCAATCGGTCCATTAGCGCCGGACAACCACTCAGCGACACAGTAGCTGCCGCGCTAACCGATACACGCCTGAATTATCAAGCGCTGGTCGACGCTAAGCGTCTGCTACCTCCGTTGACGCATGCCGACCCAGCCCACTGCCTAGTGACCGGCACTGGCCTCACCCACCTGGGCAGTGCCGATACTCGATCCGCCATGCATGCAAAAGCCCAGGCGGCAGAAGAGGATATGACCGACTCCATGCGCATGTTCAAGCTGGGTGTAGACAGCGGCAAACCCGTTGCCGGTGAGATCGGTGCGCAACCAGAGTGGTTTTACAAGGGTGATGGCCAGTGCGTGGTGGCGCCAGAAGCAGAGATTCCCTCCCCCGCCTTTGCTGAAGATGCAGGCGAGGAGCCTGAGCTGGCGGGCCTTTACGTCATTGGCGGGGACGGTCTACCCTGGAGAGTGGGCTATGCGCTTGGTAACGAGTTTTCTGATCACGTGACCGAACGTTTCAACTATTTGTGGCTGGCCCACTCCAAACTACGCGCCTGCAGCTTTGGGCCCGAACTGTTGATCGGGGAGTTGCCAGCTCATCTGGAAGGTACCAGCAGCATCCGGCGCAGTGGTGAAACTGTATGGGAGAAACCCTTTTTGACCGGCGAGGCCAACATGGCCCACAGTCTAGCCAACCTGGAGTATCACCACTTTAAATACCCCGGCTTCCGCCGCCCAGGCGATGTCCATGTGCATTTTTTTGGCACTGCGACGCTGAGCTTTGCCGACGGTATCAAGGTGCGTGAAGGTGACCGTTTTGAGATCAAAATCAAAGAGTTTGGTCGTGCCCTGCGCAACCCGCTTCGTGTGGAAGCAGACGCACCGGCCATCAACGTAAAGTCGCTTTAACTTAATAATTTTAATTCACACATGATCCAGCAGGAGATGGTATGACTCTGGAAGGTAAATTACTGATTGGCCAGCAAGCCATTAGCGGCCAACAGGCTGACATTCACGCAGTGAACCCCGCGACTGGCGAAACACTAAGCCCCGCCTACCCTGGGGGCAGCAAAGCTGAAGTCGAGCAAGCCTGCGCTTTAGCCGAGGCGGCATTCGATAGCTATCGCGAAACTGGTTTAGAGGCGCGCGCGACGTTTCTGGAAACTATTGCCGACGAGATCGAAGGGATCGGTGATGAGCTGATCGAGCGGGCCATGGCCGAGTCCGGCCTGCCCCGCCCGCGCTTAGAAGGCGAACGTGGCCGTACCTGTGGCCAGCTTCGTCTGTTTGCCTCGGTCGTACGCGCCGGAGAGTGGTTGGATGTTCGTATCGATCCTGCCCTGCCCAACCGCGAGCCGCTGCCCCGCGCCGACCTGCGTCAACGCCATATCGGCCTTGGCCCGGTGGCAGTGTTCGGCGCCAGCAACTTCCCACTCGCCTTCAGTGTGGCTGGTGGCGATACCGCTTCTGCGCTGGCGGCTGGCTGCCCTGTCGTGGTCAAGGGACACTCTGCCCACCCCGGCACTTCAGAGCTGGTAGGCCGTGCCATTCAGCGTGCCGTTGCCAAGTGCGAACTCCCCGAAGGCGTTTTCTCGCTGCTGTTTGGCTCTGGCCGTGAGATCGGTCAGGCGCTGGTTGCCGACCCGCGCATTCAAGCCGTTGGTTTTACCGGTTCACGCAGTGGTGGCACGGCCTTGATGGCCACTGCCCAGGCTCGGCCTCAGCCAATTCCCGTCTACGCAGAGATGAGTTCTATTAACCCAGTCTTTCTTCTGCCAGAAGCTCTCAAGGCTCGCGGTAAAGCGATTGCTGAAGGGTTTGTCGGCTCACTCAACATGGGCGCCGGGCAGTTCTGCACAAATCCGGGACTGGTTATTGCGATTGAAGGGCCAGAGCTGGATGCCTTTATTGCGGCAGCTGGTGAAGCCGTTAAAGGTAGCGCTGCCCAAACCATGCTGACGCCAGGCATTCACGATGCTTACCAGCAGGGTGTTGATCGGCTCGCCAACCACGCCAAGGTCGTTGAGGTCGCGCGCGGGCAGGCAGGTGAGACAGCTAACCCCTGTCAAGCAGGGCTATTCGCTACCCAGGCAGAGGCATTCCTGAGTGATCCGGCATTGCAAGAAGAGGTGTTCGGTTCCACATCGCTGGTCATCGCCTGTACTGATGCCCAGGAAGTGGCCCGTGTGGCGGCTCAGCTGGAAGGCCAGCTCACCATTACGCTTCAGATGGATGACGGTGACTTGGCAACGGCCAAACAACTGTTGCCGACACTAGAGCGCAAAGCAGGACGTATTCTGGCCAACGGCTGGCCTACCGGCGTAGAAGTATGCCACGCCATGGTACACGGCGGCCCTTATCCGGCGACGTCAGATTCACGCACCACCTCGGTGGGCAGCGCGGCGATCTTCCGCTTCCTGCGCCCGGTGTGCTACCAAGCACTGCCGGAAGACCTACTGCCTGAGGCGATTCGTGATGGTAACCCTGAAGGTGTATCACGCCTGGTCGATGGCAAGCGTGAATAAGGATATGTTGTCAGCTCTTAGAGAGTTCTGACACCAAACTCTTAGCAATGCAAACGCAACGAGGGCTCCCTCGTTGCGTTTTTTATAAGTGGTTAATACATCACTAAGCCACTATTCTCTTCCTTAACGATCTCACATTAACTGTTCGTACTATGGCAATGGGAACCTTCAAGCCAAGGTCATGACGCTTGAATGCCCCCATCAAAAGCTCCTTATGCTGCAGAGTGTCGAGGCCTTTGCCTCCACGCTTTGATCAGAAGCGGTGAACACCATAGAAGTATCACAGCAATCCCCAAGCCTGCACTGATCGGACGTGCAAAGAAGCTCGTCAGATCTCCTCCCGTACGTAGCATTGCGCTCATAAAATTGTTTTCGACAACGGATCCCAATACTAGCCCCAGTATAGCTGGCGCCATAGGGAAGTCATTGACTGCCAGCACATAAGCTACCAGTCCTACAATCAGCATCAGCCAGACATCAACAATACTGTTGTTGATGGCAAAGGCGCCTACAACACAAAAACAGAGGATGACCGGCATGAGTATCCGGCTGGGTGTGAGGATAAAGAGCTTGGAAAGGCGAATCGCGATATACCCAATCGGCAGCATCATTAGGTTGGCCAGAATGAATACAATGAAAAGCGCATAAATCAGGCCGCTGCCATCCATAAAAATAGTCGGCCCTGGGTTCATGCCTTTCATGTACAAAACGCCAATAACAATCGCCGTAATGGAATCACCGGGGATGCCAAACACCAGTGCAGGTACCCAGGCGCCGCTGATTCCCGAATTGTTGGCGGAGCTTGCATCGACGATGCCTTCGATATTGCCCGTACCGTACTTCTCCTTCTCCTTGGATCTTCCCTTGCCCACCCCATAAGAGATCCAAGCCGCGATATCCGCCCCCGCACCGGGCAACGCGCCAATCATGGTGCCGATGGAGCTTCCACGCACCATGTTGCGCCAGTAACGCTTCATGTGGCCGGGCACGTTGTGAAACACGCTGTCCTGATCGACCACGCTGATGGTCTTCTTCTCGGACCTGGAGCCGTAATAGCTCATCAACTCATTGAGCGCGAACATACCGATCATGACTGGAATGAAGTTGATGCCCGCCATCAGGTCGGGTACGCCAAAGGTGAACCGCGGCGCGCCGCTCATCATGTCAAGCCCGACCGTCGACAGCAAGATGCCGAACAACAGCGAAAGAAAGGCCTTGGTGCGAGAACCCACGGAAATGAAGATCGAGCAGCTCAACCCCAGCACCGCCAGCCAGAAATACTCGAAGGCGCTGAACTGCAGCGCGACCTCGGCCAGTGACTGTGCCACCACAATCAAGATGATGGTGCCGAAGATGCCGCCAAAGACCGAGCATACGAGATTGATACCCAACGCCTCGCGTGCCCGCCCCTTCTTGGCCAGCGCATGAGCTTCCCCGACGTAGGCAGCGGAAGCCGGCGTGCCGGGTATGTTCAGATAAGTGCCGGGAATATCGCCGGCGAATATTGCCATGGCCGAGGTTGTGACAATGGCGGCGATGGCGGGAATGGTGTCCATGTAGAACGTCAAGGGCACCAGTAGTGCAACGGCCATCGTGGCCGTCAGCCCCGGCACGGCACCCACGAAGATGCCGAAAAGCGACGCCAGCAAAATGACCAGCAGGGTTTCGACATTCAGGACCAGCCCGACCCCGTTCATCAGAATATCCATGGCAGACGTCCCTCCAGCAGCACTCCCTGCGGTAGCGGAATAAGCAGGTAGCGTGAAAAGATGAAATAGATCGCCAGCGACACGAGCAACGAGGCCGCCAGCGCCACCCAGGGAGCCGTTTTCCTCAGGATCATCAGGACAAACAGGATGACCGCCATCGTGAGCATCGCGCCAATGTAGTCGCTTACGAAGATGTAGAAGACGATAGCAAGGGGTGGCAGTAACATTGCCAATCCGGCTTTCCCGGAGGGAGGCTCATTCAGGGTAGCGGCAGTTATCGGCACCTGGTGAGCCACCGCTCTCTTTCTACTCCATAGTGTGTTGGCCGCCAGGACCGCGCCCCCGATGCAGAACCCCGCTCCAATGATTGAAGGGAAAAGCGAGGGCCCATATTGAAGACTGGGGAGCGTCGGAAACTGCTGGGCCGTGATGATCGTTGCGACCCCTGCAACAACAAACGCCAACCCGATAAAAAAATCCCTCATGGTCATTCCCTTTAGTTAGCCAGGTCAACTTGTTCGACGATTTCGCCCAGAATCGCATCCATCTCCTGCATCATCTGGCCGAACTCTTCAGCGTTTCGCCACTCGGTGCCGAATCCACGCTGCTCCATGAAATCCTGGTAGATATCGCTTTGATAGGCCGCCTCAATCGCCGACTCGAGCATTGCGACCACCTCGGCATCCATTCCTCGCGGCCCGACGATTCCACGCCACGCACCGACCTGGTAGTCGCTTCCCACCAGTTCTTGGGTAGTCGGGATATCAGGAAAGGCGGCTAGGCGTTCCGACGCCATGACGGCAAAGCTCTTGACACGTCCGGCATCGATCATCGACCGGGCCTCGGGTACCGATGTGGAGACGATATCCACCCCGCCCGATGCCAGTTCCGTCATCGCGGGCGCCGAACCTTCACTAGGAATCCAGATGACCTGATCGGCTGGAATATCCTGATCCATCAAAAATCCTGCAAAGGCCAGATGCCAAATGCCCCCCTGCCCGGTTCCCGACGCGGTGAGGCTGCCCTTGGGCTCGGTGCGAATGGCCTCCATCATTGCATCCAGGCTTTCAAAGGCTCCGTCGGTGGCGACCTGGATGCCCGGCGAGTCGTAGTTGATCTGCGCGATGGGGGTAAGATCTTCATAGGTCAGATCCGTCAACCCCTGCCAGTGCATGGTGTTGACCTCGACGGTGGCCAGACCGATCGTGTAACCATCAGGGGCTGCATTGAGCATGGCAGTATGGCCCACGACACCGCTGCCGCCGGTACGATTCACCACGTTGACATTCTGGCCCAACTGCTCTTCCAGCGCACGTGCAATGGTGCGCGCCGTCGCATCCGTTCCCCCGCCGGCCGCCCAGGGCACGATCAAGGTGAGCGGGCGTTCGGGGTAATCGGCAAAGGCCGGGGTAGAGACCAGCGCGATCATCGCCGTCAAGAGCGAGTAGCGAAGGGCTTTGGAACCACCATTGATCTTGTTCATGATTAATGTCCTCGAGTATTGACCGTCTGTTTAGTTGTTCTTGTCACACGCGTTGCATACTTGCGGCATCAACTTCCGCCCGACTCGATAATGATCTCAATACGTTCTTGATGGGCGCTCGGCGGGCTGCTCCTTGTAACGACCGATGGTCGCCAGTGCGCCCTGTCGAAGCAGGCTGATATCAATTCCAACGGCGATAAACTGACAGCCCAACTTCTGATAGCGGCGCGCGTCCTCTTCGACCGGTGCTAGTATTCCCACCGGTTTACCAGCAGCGTGTACTGTTTGAATGACCCTTTCGATGGCGCTTTGAACGTTGGGGTGAGTAGGATTACCTGGATAACCCATTCCGACCGATAGATCCGCAGGTCCGATGAATACCGCATCGACCCCCTCGGTTTCCGCGATAGCCTCTACATGCTCAACACCCTTGGGCGATTCCACCTGAACAATCAAGCAGAGCGACTCATGCGCCTTCGCCAGATAGTCATCAACACCATCCCAGCGCGTGGCCCGCACCACCCCACCGCCAACGCCACGTACTCCCTGAGGTGGATAGCGCGTTGCCCGCACCAACGCGGCCGCTTGGTCGCCACTTTCCACCATTGGTATCATCAGCGTTTGTGCCCCTATATCGAGCAACTGCTTGATCAGCGCTGGATCATGATTGACGCTACGCACCACCGGTGCTGTCGAATAAGGTGCCACCGCCTGTAGCTGGGCCAAAATAGAGGGGAGGGTATTCGGCGCATGCTCACCATCTATCAAAAGCCAATCGAACCCGGTGCTGGCAACAATTTCCGTAGCGTAGCCCGTAGCAAAACCCGCCCAACAGCCCCACATCGGCGCTTGATGGGTCATCGCCTGCTTAAATGTATTGGTCGGTACTTGCATCCTTTGGCTCCTATAGAGACGTGGGCGTCGATTCAATCTCGCCCTAGGTGGTCAACAGTGACGAGCTGTACCATCGCCATTGCACTCCAATCACTAGTCACTACCGTTAAAGTAAACGTCTGTTAAGTGCTAAAACATTAAGAACCGCGGTCTTTCAGCGAGGCGCTCTTTTCCCCGACATACGGAGGAAAAGAGCAATCCTTTTAGTTGGCCAGTCCCACCTGTTCGACGATTTCACCGAAAACGCCGTCCATCTCCTGCATGAGCTGTCCAAACTCTTCAGCATTACGCCATTCGGTACCAAACCCTTGCTGACTCATGAACTCTTGATACGTATCGCTGTTATAAGCGGCCTCAAGGGCTGCTTCGAGCGTTGCCACGACTTCCGGCTCCATACCTTTGGGGCCAGCAATGCCACGCCACTCACCTACCTGATAGCTGCTACCGATCTCCTCTGCGATGGTCGGAATATCGGGGAAGCTTGGAATACGCTCTGGCGACATGACCGCAAAACTTTTAACGCGGCCGGCCTCGATCATAGAGCGCGCTTCTGGTACCGAACTTGGGACGATATCGATTCCTCCCGATACCAGCTCAGTCATCGCAGGTGCCGCGCCTTCACTGGGAATCCAGGTCACTTGATCAGCCGCGATGCCCTGATCCATTAAGAAGCCAGCAAACGCTAGATGCCACACCCCCCCCTGGCCAGTGCCTGAAGCAGTAAAGGTACCCTTGGGCTCAGTTCTGATAGCCTCTAAAAGCTCTTCAAGACTTTCATAGGGAGAGTCGGCGGCAACTTGTATGCCTGGAAAGTCGTAATTGATTTGCGCAATCGGTGTAAAGTCTTCAAAGGTGAGGCCGGTCAACCCTTGCCAATGCATCATGTTGACTTCGCCGGTAGCCAGGCCAATGGTATAACCATCGGGTTTGGCATTGATCATGGTGGTATGGCCCACCACACCGCTGCCTCCAGTGCGATTAACTACGTTGACATTCTGGCCCAGCTCTTCCTCTAGTGCCCGCGCGATAGTACGCGCCGTGGCATCCGTTCCACCACCTGCGGCCCAGGGTACAATCAGTGTAAGAGGTCGTTCTGGGTAGTCCGCCAGAGCAGCACCCGAGGTAGCAATCAGGGTGGCGGCGAGACTTGAAACAACAGCGGTTTTGATAGATGAATTCGTAATTGTCATGAGCATGTTCCTTTAGTTTTGTTATCAATGAGTGTCATTCAAAGTTGTGTACCGGTTTAGCTATTACTGTCTTAACGATTACTCCTAGCAGTCTGTCGGATTATGGGTGTCGCTCACAGTGGCGACGCCTGCTTCTCTCAGTTTTTCGTGTTGGCGCCGGCCATGTCAGCAACCTGGCGTCGTTCGGCGATCCTGGAGTGGCCTGAGCGCTTGTGACGCCGCCCTATCAGGCTAAGGGACGGCCCTCAGCCTGCTGCCAAGCGATGCATCCGCTTGATATTCCATGCCAGGGTGGCCAGTCGCCACTCGCCGCTGACCTTATCCAGTCCGCGTAGCGAGAACTGCCGGAACCCCATCACGTGTTTGATGATCCCGAAGACCGGCTCCACGGTATGTTTGCGCAATGCGTAGAGCGCTCGGCC
>Ga0208030_1001336_pt1 | contig 14411 bp, 23 predicted proteins | sample MalvirDeepMed_M9_FD_184246 | JGI IMG/M metagenome (GOLD analysis project Ga0208030, IMG submission 184246) | Marine viral communities from the Global Malaspina Expedition - Malaspina viral metaG DeepMed_M9 (SPAdes) (version 2) | ecosystem: Environmental > Aquatic > Marine > Oceanic | place...
CCTGATAGACAATCCGGTCTATCAGCAGATATTTAACAAAGTGGCCATATCCGCTGATTCCAAGGCGGCAGGCCGATGGGAGACGAACCATGGAGGAGAATATTTCGCAGCTGGTGTTGGCAGTGCTATTACTGGGCGGGGGGCTGATCTTCTTATCATTGATGATCCCCATTCCGAGCAGGACGCTCTATCGGAGACTTCACTTGACTCTGCTTATGAGTGGTATACTTCTGGCCCTCGTCAGCGGTTGCAGCCTGGCGGCGCTATCGTCATCGTCATGACCCGTTGGTCCGTGAAGGATTTGACGGGAAAATTGATCAAGGCGCAGACGAAGGAACCCAAGGCGGACCAGTGGGAACTGATCGAGTTTCCGGCGATCATGCCGAGCGGCAAGCCCGTTTGGCCGGAGTACTGGGACCTCGACACGTTGACCACGACCAAGGCGTCACTCACCGAGCAGAAGTGGCAGGCGCAGTGGCAGCAGAATCCGACGGCCGAGGAAGGCAGCATCATCAAGCGTGAGTGGTGGAGGAAATGGAAGGAGAAGGAGATCCCCAATCTGATTCACGTCATTCAAAGTTATGACACCGCCTATTCGAAGAAAGAGACCGCCGACTATTCGGCGATCACCACCTGGGGCGTTTTCAATCCGACGTCGCACGGCAAGCCGAGGATTATACTGATGGACGCCGAGAAGGGGCGCTGGGAGTTTCCCGAGCTCAAGAAAAAGGCGATGCAGAAGTACAAGTACTGGGAACCAGAAACTATCATTATAGAGGCAAAAGCCTCTGGACTTCCGTTGACAGATGAGTTAAGATTGACTGGAATTCCCGTGGTGAATTATACTCCCAGCAGGGGGCACGATAAACACGTTCGGGTTAATTCCGTAGCACCGATGTTCGAGGCCGGCCAGGTATGGTATCCGGATGAGCGTTGGGCGCAGGAGGTAATAGAGGAGTGTGCGGCATTTCCCTTTGGAGACCATGACGATTACGTCGATTCAACGACGCAGGCGCTGTTGCGCTATCGTCAGGGCAACTTCGTACAGCTTCCCGATGACTATAACGACGAACCACGGATCAAGAAACAAATGGAGTATTACTAATGGTATTTAGAAAACCAAAAGATAAAGATAAAAAAATAATAGAAGTTTATGATACAAAAACAAATCAAAATGTTTTTATATCAAAAGATAAATTACTTGGCGATGAAGATAGATATGTTGCCAAAAAATACAAGGGCGGCCTGATGGTCAAGCCTAAAGCAGCAAAGAGAGGATACTAATGGCAAAGAAACAAACGACGATTGAAAAATTAAGAAAAAAAATGGAGAAGCTTGCAATCATCCATGAAAAGGAAGACGCGATCTTCGAGGAGATCAATGAGTTGCTCGAAGATGAAGACGAAGACGACGAATAGGAATTTAATGAGTTACCAGTCAGCCTTAAACGCACGCACCCCTGACTGGGTCAGCCGAGTGGCGGCGCAAGCCGCCTTATCGGCGCAGGAGTAAATATGGCAAAAGGATCAATATCAAAAGAAGAGATGCAAAAAAGAGCGAACTACTTTGACCTTGGGCGTGATGAGTTCATGGCATTGGAGGAGTATTTGTTGAGCGGTCTGTCCGACAAGGATTTGGGAAAAGCAGAAGGCGGCATCATGTCCGTGCAAGGATACAATGGCGGCGGTATTATTTCTTCACCAAAACGCGGATACGTTGATGGACCGGGAAGCTATGCAGGAGAGGATGATTTTCCTTTTGGTAAACCTGGCGATCCTGGTTACAGCCCAGGAGTTGATCCAAAGGTGGATCCTTTAAAGGACACTAGACGAGCGGCATCGGTGAGAGCTTCATCAACAAAATCTTGGGAAACATTTTTAAAGGATGCCGACTTTACGAAACCAGCTTCAGCAGAGGATATAAAAAAATATGCAGATAAGGGAATAAAAATAAAACTTGGTCAAAAAATTGGAAGTAATACTGCTTTTCGAACTTTACTAAATGCATTGAATGTTAAACAAGGAACACAAGAAGCAACCAATGTCTTAAATCAAATTTTGGAAAAAAAAGGAAAATCTAAGTACGTTCCTGGTGTGAAAGCGGTGAAAGACATAGGTGAAGATTTAATTAGTGTAGTAACAAAAACAGAATTTGGACATCCAAATACAAAAACAGTAAGGGATGAAGCTGCAAAAAAAATAAAAGATTTAAAAACAAAAGGGAATAAACTACATGGCGCTAATCCATCAAAAACAAAAAATGCATTCTTTAAAAAAGCATTGGAGAGAATGTGGCCTGTTTTAAAAAATACGACTAGAGGTGCAGCTGTGTTAAGTGCTACTATTGCAAAAGGAGCTTTGGGCAAAACACTTGGACCATTAGATTTGTTGATTCCATCTGGAAAAATGGGCAGCGGAGAGTTGAGGTCTGACGCAATACTTGGCGGAACACCAGTTGAAGAATTTACAAAAGATCAAGCGCAAGAACGAATGAACATGCGAGGAGGAGGACTAATGGATATAAACTATATGACGCGACCATTGAGAGGGTACGCGGAAGGAGATTACGTCGATAGAGACTTTGACAGAATGTCTATGCTGAGAAGAGCGATGGGAGAAACAGAGGCGCAAAGGCTAGAGGACATGAGAACGGGTGATCCGGAGATGGAAAGAACAAGCACTTACGGAACTATAACGGAGGATAACATTATTGATTTAGCTCTTCAAATAGCAACACAGCAAAGGGACACGTCCGAAGAGAACATTAATTCAATTATCAATCAGCTTCAAGCGCTGGTTCCGTCCATTGAAGAGACAAGCAGGGTGGAAGGAACTAGTTCGGTGCAAAAAGGATTGCAAAGCCTTGTTGGAAAAATAAGAAGTATGGCGAATCCTGATCGACGAGACAGGGGCGTTGGTTTTGGAAGAGTAAGATAATGGCAATAGAAAAAGTAAACGAAGACATCAACCTGGACATCGAGCCAAATTCCGAGCAGCAAATTACAGTGCCCGGCATGGAGAACAATGCGGTCATGATGGAGGACGGATCGGCGATTGTCAATCCTCTTCCAGACACCTCGGACAAAGGAACATTCAACGCCAATCTGGCGGAATTGATTCCTGATGATGAATTGGAAAGCCTGTCCAAAGGTCTTGTCGGCGACTATGAAGCCGATAAGGATGCAAGAAGTTCTTGGCTGAAGACCTACAGCGACGGGTTGGATCTTTTGGGATTCAAGTATGATGACCGCTCAAAGCCGTTTGCCGGTGCAACGGGCGTAACCCATCCTTTGCTGGCGGAAACGGTGACGCAATTCCAGGCGCAAGCGTATAAAGAATTACTGCCGCCTGAAGGTCCCGTTCGAACGCAAATCGTCGGCGAGATTACGCCGGAAGCGGAGCAACAAGCCCAGCGTGTCAAGGAATTTATGAATTACCAGATCTCCTACGTCATGGAGGAATATGACCAGGAACTGGATCAGATGCTATTTCACCTGCCTTTAGCAGGTAGTGCTTTTCGTAAAGTCTACTACGATGAAGTCAGGGGAAGAGCGGTGTCAAAATTTGTTCCCGCAGAAGATGTGGTAATTCCGTATGTCTCAACCGACTTGGAATCATGTGAGCGCATAACTCACGTCGTCAAGATGATGGGCAACGAGTTGCGCAAGAAACAGGTCAGCGGTATGTACCGCGACATTGATATTTCCATGCAGCAATCCGAGCCGAACAAGGCGAAAGAAACTTACAACAAATTGGAAGGCGTGGAAAAGACCATCAATGCGGAAGAGATTATTTTACTCGAATTCCACTGTGATTTGGATATACCGGGATTCGAGGATAAGAACTCGCAATCCGGTGAAACTACTGGTATAAAGCTGCCTTATGTTGTCACCATTGACGAAGGATCCGGAAAGGTTCTGTCGGTTTATCGAAATTACGAGGAGCAGGATCCGCTTCGCAAAAAGATTTCCTATTTTGTCCATTATAAGTTTTTACCTGGCCTTGGCTTTTATGGCTTTGGTCTTATCCACATGCTCGGCGGCTTATCGCGAACTGCCACTTCAGCCCTACGCCAGCTTATTGATGCAGGGACGTTGTCTAATCTCCCCGCAGGATTCAAAGCCCGAGGGTTGCGTGTTCGCGACGATGATCAGCCGCTCCAACCGGGAGAATTCCGAGATGTCGACGCACCGGGAGGCGCGATCCGAGAATCCCTGATGCTGATTCCTTACAAGGAACCAAGCGCAACATTATTTCAATTATTAGGTTTTGTCGTTGAAGCAGGAAGACGCTTCGCGTCCATTGCCGACAACAAGATGGGAGAAGGCTCGCAAGCCAATCCTGTTGGCACGACCATGGCGATTTTGGAACGCGGCACGAAAGTGATGAACGCAATACACAAGCGTTTGCACTACGGTCAAAAAGTTGAATTTAAATTATTATCCAAAGTATTGGCACAAAGTTTGCCACCGGAATATCCGTACGCGGTTCGAGGTGGCAATCGTATCATCAAGCAGGCTGATTTTGATGATCGTGTTGATATTTTACCGGTTTCAGATCCGAACATCTTCTCCATGTCACAGCGCGTAACATTGGCGCAGACGCAAATGCAAATGGCAACGTCCAATCCGCAAATGCATAATCTGCATGAAGCGTACAGACGTATGTATGAGGCATTGGGTGTTCGTGATATTGACAAGATACTTCCTCCCCCACAACAGCCGCAACCAGAGGATCCTGGCATGGAAAATTCGAAGTCTTTGCAGATGATGAAACTGCAAGCTTTTCAAGGCCAGGATCATGCGGCGCATATCGATGCTCATCAGGCGTTCATGAGTTCCTTCTTGGTGGCGAATAATCCGCCGACAATGGGTATTTTGCAGGCACACATGTCCGAGCATATTTCTTTGATGGCTCGGGAAGAGGTTGAAGCGAAGAATGCTCAGATTATGCAGGAACAGGCGGCTCAATTTGGTGGTCAAGTACCACCGGAATTGCAACAACAGTTCCAAATGCAAAATGAAAAGGAAATTGCGGAAAGAATCGCTGAAATTACGGCCGAATTGGTCAAGGAAGAGCAGGAATATCTCAATCAAAAGAGCTCTGATCCATTAATTGACCTTAAACAGCAAGAATTGAATCTTCGATCACAGGAAATTAAGCAACGCAAGGATACGGAAGAGAAAAAACTGGACTTGGACACTGAAAAACTGGGTTTTGAAGAAGAAAAGCTTGAACAAAAGGATAAAATTGATAAAGAGAAGATAAAAAGCCAGGAAGACATTGCTGTGTTGCGATCGGAAACGTCTTTGGCACAAACAAGGAAACAAGATAAATGAGTGTATCAGAGATTGTAAAAGCGTTGAAAGGTGCTAAGATACCGACATATGTTAGCAAGGGAGGTCTTATTGGCAGACGATCCAAAAAAACTGCTAAATAAAAAGTTTCTCATGGAAAAAGATCAATATATGCATCTTATCATGGGTGATGTGCATCATTTTGCAAAAAAATATAAAGCTGATCCATTATCCATTGCAGCGGCACTTGTTGCCGTGGCAAGGGCAATTTATATTGATATTCTTGGTCCTAATCAAACGGAAGAAATGTTTAAATTATTCGCTGATACTGTTAGAAAATACGAAAAAAAAGCGACATTACATTAATGTCTACTTGTAAAAATTGTGGACACGCGTGTCATCATAGTGACAGTGAAACTTGTCATTGTGGTTGCCATAACTGTGAACATGATATAAAAGAAGCTTTTAAAAAATATAAAGAAGCTTTAAAATCTAAAAAAGAAGTCAAATTTACTTTTGACTTTAATTTAACGGAGCACTAGGAGGAAACATGAAACTCATTAAAGACCTTTGGGGTTGGATAAAAGAATGGAATGACTGGAGCATGAAGGACTGGATTAAAGCCGGTATTATTGTTGCAGTTGTATTATTCATTCTGTGGAAAATGTCCACAGGTGGAGGAGCATAACCCGTGTGGCACTTACTACTTAAACCTTTGATCGGCGTCGCTGGCGACGTCGTCAAGGGTTTTGTAACGACAAAAAAACTGAAGGCTGAACAAAAACTTACAAAAATAAAGGCTGACACCAAGTTGATGGAAGACCAAATCGCTGGGAAAGTCAAGTGGGAAGCATCTGCCGTGGAGCAAATGAAGGGGTCGTGGAAAGACGAACTAATTCTCATCTGCTTGCTGGCACCTGCAGTGGCTGTATTTTTTCCTGGAATGACTGACCATATTGAAAAGGGCTTTTTGGCTTTGCATGCGCTTCCGGATTATTATAAGCATTTGTTATACATTGCCTGCTCAGCGAGCTTTGGTATTAAGGGTGCAGCAGGAGCAATGAACTATTTTAAGAAAAAATAATTTATGGATTCAATTACATTAGCAGAAAGAATATTTAAATTAATTAGGGCTAGACAAGCCCAAATAATTGAGATAATAACAAGTAACCAAGTCAAAGATTGGAATGACTATCAAAATCATTTAGGTCAACTTGATACATTAAATTATATCGAACAGGAACTCTCGGACCTGCTAAAAAAACAGGAGCAAAATGAACACTCTGATTTTACCGAAACACGTCGCTGAGCGGCGCATTAAGGAAGTAGAAAAAGAAAAAAAAGCTAGAAAAAAACCATTAGAAAAAATGAGTTTGCCAAAACCAACTGGTTGGCGAATTCTTGTTCTACCTTATAAAGCTAAACAAAAAACAAAAGGTGGAATTATTCTATCTGATAAAACAGTAACCGAATCTCAAATTGCAACTAATTGTGGATTAGTCATGGAAATGGGACCAGACGCTTATAACGATAAAGATAAGTTTCCCAACGGACCATGGTGCAAGAAAAAAGATTGGGTTTTATTTGCACGTTACGCTGGTTCTCGCATCTATATTGATGGGGGAGAAATACGCGTACTAAACGATGATGAAATATTGGGAACGATTGAAGATCCAGAAGATATTTTACACGCATTAACCGTTTAACATGGAGAGGAAACCATGCCTGAAATAGAAGAAGCATTAAAAGAAAAAACATCAATGGTTGATCTGGATACAACTGGAAATTCCGTTGATGTTGAAATAAATGATTCTAAAGCTAATACAAAAGAGGTTGAAACGAAAAAAGAAGAACCTGTTGTAGAAGTTAAAGAAGAAAAAGAAGAAAAAGACGAACGCGAAGAATATAGTGAGGGTGTCAAGAAACGTATTGACCGCTTAACTTATAAGATTCGTGAGGCGGAAAGAAGAGAAAAAGAAGCCGTCAATTATGCCCAGCAAGTCCAGGGAGAGCGAGACAATTTACAATCAAAATTTGAAAAATTGGATGATGGCTATGTTAACGAGTTTACAGGACGCGTAAAATCTCAACTGGAATCAGCCAAGATTCAGCTTAAAGACGCTGTGGCAAAGGGGGATGTTGATTCTCAAATAGCCGCTAATCAGGCGCTGGCAAGACTGGCGATTGAAGAAGAGAGAATAAAGGCGACTGAGGAGCAGCGAAAAAAATATGAGGAATCATTAAAAAACGCTGGACAAATAGGACAGCAGCCTGTACAAAAGACACAAGCACCAAAACCAGATCCCAAAGCGGAAGCTTGGGCTGAAAAAAATGAATGGTTTGGTAAAGACGAAGCAATGACATATGCCTCGTTTGGTATTCACAAACGGCTTGTGGAGGAAGATGGATTCAACCCTACAAGTGATGAATACTACGAGGAAATTGACAAACGCGTTCGCAAGGAATTTCCCCATAAGTTTAATGGGGAGGAAAAGGCAGGCAGCAAGCCCGTTCAGACAGTTGCATCTGCCTCAAGAACCTCAAGAACTGGACGCAAGACCGTGAGACTCACACCGTCACAAGTAGCAATTGCTAAAAAATTAGGTGTGCCACTTGAAGAATATGCGAAATACGTGAAGGAGTAGGCATATGAATGATAAATTAAAAGTTACAAGTAAGACTCCACGCGCTGCCCAATCCCGAGACAAAACGACTCGAAGGAAACCATGGGCACCACCGTCATCTTTAGACGCGCCACCTGCACCCGCTGGGTTCAGACACAGATGGATAAGAGCAGAGACTCTAGGTCAAGAAGATAATAAAAATTTATCGGCTAGACTAAGAGAGGGCTTCGAACTCGTAAGAGGAGATGCCTATGATGCGGAATATCCAACTATACAGGAAGGTAAATATAAAGGCGTTATTGGAGTTGGGGGATTATTACTGGCTAAGATTCCGGAAGAAATCGTGCAAGAACGTATAGACTATTTTGCGAAAAAAACGCAAGATCGAGATGACGCAATAGAAAACGATCTATTGAAGGAACAACATCCCAGTATGCCAATCAGTAAACCTGAGCGGCAAAGTCGTGTAAGCTTCGGTGGTAACCGAAAGACCTAATTTTCTAGCTCTTTTGTCCATCGAATAAAAAACTTAACCCTTTAAAAAAAAGGATAAAACGATGGCTAACCAAGACGCAGCTTTCGGGTTTAGACCCGTAAGACATCTTACTGGTGGCGAAATTCGTAATAACACGTATAGAATTACAACCAATTATGATACCGCACTTTACCAAGGTCAAATGGTAACGCGTGTAACAGCAGGTACCATAGAAACTGTAGCAGCGGGTGCTATTTTTCTAGGTATCTTCAATGGTTGTCAATATACAGATCCAACTACAGGTAAACCAACATGGGCAAAATACTATCCAGCAGACGTAAATGCTTCGGATATTGAAGCCTATATTTTCGATGACCCATATACTGTCTTTGAAGGACAGCATGATGGAACAGGAACTGAAGCAATGAATTTCGGTGGGTTTGATTTAGCAGGAGTAAGTGGAAGCACTAAAACTGGTAGATCAACGCAAGAAATTGGTACTTCTACTCTTGCTACAACAGGTACATGGAAGCAAATTGGAATATCTAAGGATCCTTCAAACAGTGATACAAGTACAGCAAATGTTAACGCATACGTTGTACCTTCACAAGACTTGCATTTCTACTTGCAAGCTGCAACATTAGCGTAGGGAGACTTAAATGGCTATATCTAGATCACAACTGGTCAAAGAACTCGAGCCCGGCCTTAACGCGCTGTTTGGTTTGGAGTACGACCGCTACGACAATCAGCACACAGAAATTTTCGATACCGAAAATTCTGATCGTGCTTTCGAAGAAGAAGTAATGCTATCCGGTTTCGGTTCAGCTTCAGTAAAACCAGAAGGAGTATCAGTTGATTTCGACGATGCGACTGAAGCTTTTACTGCTCGCTATACTCACGAAACTATAGCACTAGCTTTTGCAATTACTGAGGAAGCAGTAGAGGATAACCTTTACGACAAAATCAGTTCTCGTTATACTAAAGCACTAGCACGTTCTATGATGAACACTAAGCAAGTAAAATCTGCTAACGTTCTCAATAGAGGATTTAATAGTTCTTATACAGGAGGCGACGGCTTAGAGCTTTTCTCTACAGCCCACGTTACTACTGGAGGAAACGTTAAAAACGAGCTAACAACTGCTGCGGATCTTAACGAGACATCTCTTGAGCAAGCATTAATTGATATTGCTGGAATAACCGATGATAGAGGATTAAAAGTCTCTCTTAACGGCACGAAAATGATTATTCCAGTTAATCTTCAATTTACTGCTGAGAGACTGATGAAAACGTCTCAAAGAGTCGGTACTGCTGATAATGATATTAATGCTGTAAAGAGCATGGGCATGATCCCGCAAGGGTATGTAGTTAATAATTTCTTAACTGATACTGACGCGTGGTTCATTAAAACCGATGCTCCTAACGGATTAAAACATTTCCAAAGAACACCTGTTTCCACTAAAATGGAAGGTGACTTCGAAACTGGTAACGTTAAATACAAAGCAAGAGAAAGATACAGCTTCGGCTGGTCTGACTGGCGCGGAATATTTGGCTCACCAGGAGCTTAATTAATACTTATGGGGCGGCTTGTCCGCCCCATAATACAACTAGGATTAACAATTATACCGACTGTCCTAGCAGATGATCGTAGAAGCGACGGTATGATTTAACTACGAGGAATTACAAATGGGTACTACAACCTTTAGTGGACCGGTTAGATCCGAAAAAGGATTTAAACAGGTCGAAAAAAATACAACAACAGGTGTTATTACTGATTATGGTAGAATGGACAGCACCAAGCGTTCGGACAGATTCTACCTAGAGGAGTACTTTAAACAAAAGCCAGCATTAAATGCTGCTTTAGACTCTGGTGGAACAACTACTACAGCGGCAGAATTAACTACATTTGCTATTGCAAATAAAGATTTTGAAACGTTGGGTACTAACATGACTACTGCCTTGACTACTTTTGCTTCAACTTCAGCAGGTATTTTAATGACAACAGCAACGGCTGATGAAGATCAAGCTATTTTGCTGCCACATTTAGATACAAACCAAACAGCTTGGAGCGGAACTAAGTGGGGAACTGAAAACGAAGTAGAGTGGGAATGTTCAATTATGTTGGCTGCGACTGATAACCAAAAAACTTGGTGTGGTCTAAAGTTAACTAATGATCAATTGATTGCAACTGATGATGACCAAGCGTTCTTTAAGTATGCAACTGATGATGATAACGGTGAATCATTAGATTCCACTACAAAATGGCACTTTGTTCACAGCATAGGTGGAACTGATTATATTAGTGTAATACCAATTACTGTTGCGGCAAATACACCATATCATTTCAGAATTAAATTTGATTCTGATAGAAAACTAGAAATGTTTCTTAATGGTATTCAGTATGACATCACAACTACTTCTGGTAGCACTGGTGGAACAGCAGTAGCAGCAGGAACTGCTAAATCAGCGGCTATGACCAATGACGTTAATTTAATTCCATACATTGGAATTGAAAACGGCGCAGGGGCGGCTGAAGTACTTAACGTGCACTACACAGCAATAAGTAGAAACGTTTACGAATAATAAACTTTAACGGAGCGGGGGTGAAAACCCCCTCTCTCCAATAGGAGGAAAAAATGGCAGATGCCGTAACAAGTCAAACTTTATCTGATGGCGATAGAATCGCTGTCATGAAATTCACAAACATATCGGACGGTACTGGAGAAAGTTCAGTAGCAAAAGTTGATGTTTCAGCTTTAGCGGCAAGCAATGCCGGATTAACTCCCGCACTTGTCACTATTGAACAAATTTGGTACGATGTTGGAGGCATGCGTGTAGCTTTGGAATGGAATGCGACAACAAATGTTGTAGCAGCAGTCGTAGGCGGAAGCGCAGCGGCAGGACCTGATTCAGGTCACATGGATTTTAGATCATTCGGTGGTATTAAAAATACATTAGCATCTGGATATAATGGTGACATTGATTTAACGACTCATGGTCATACAAATCATGACCACTATACTGTTGTATTACAGCTAAGAAAATCATACTAATAAATGATATCGAGATCTTCGATACCTAAACAAATATCAAAAGGAGGCAAAATGCCAAAAGGACCAGGAACATACGGAAGTAAAAAAGGAAGACCACCTAAGAAAAAAAAAGATAAGAAGAAAAAGAAAAAGAAAAAAGGTTAATCTAGATGGCACTTTCAGGCACTAACGCTTTTGATCTGGATGTTGATGACGTCATACAGGAAGCTTTTGAGAGATGCGGTTTGCACGCGCGCTCGGGCTATGATTTAAAATCAGCAAGACGGTCCTTAAATCTTCTGTTGGCGGAATGGGCTAATAGAGGAATTAATCTATGGACCGTTGAACTGCGTACACAAACATTAACGGCGAGCACAACAAGCTATACGCTTGATTCTGATCTCATCGATATATTGGAAGCAGTTGTCTACAAGGCTTCTGATACAACGGTTGATATTGAAGTTGATCGCATTAGCCGTGCCGAGTATTTAAATATTTCAAAAAAATCAACAGAGGCCGTTCCAACGCAATATTACTTATTGCGTGGTCAGTCTACCCCAACATTATATCTTTATCCAACGCCTAATGCCGCTGATACTTTTAAGTATTGGGGATTAACTAAGATTCAAGATGCAGGCGACTATGAAGATGAGTTGGATATTCCTACACGTTTCCTCCCGTGTCTAACAGCCGGAATGGCTTACTATGTGTCCTTGAAAAAGTCACCGGAGAGAACACCTTTACTCAAACAACTGTATGAAGAAGAATGGCAGCGCGCTTCGGAAGAAGACAGGCCGCGTTCCAGTTTTTATGCTATACCCGAAAGAGGAGTCATATAATGGACTACAAAGAGTTATCACCAATTAAACAACAATTTGTGTCTTTGTCAGACTACATGGGTATGGATCCAACGCCAATAAAAGAGCTTGAACTTCTTCCCGATTCTATAATAGAAACATTTGTTAAAGCATTAGAAGATATGATGGATAAATATAACATGGGTGGCATTGTATCCCTTAATCAATTAACACGACCATTAGGATATAGATAATGGCGCATGCATCAGGTAAATACGCGAAAGCGATCTCTGATCGAAGCGGAAGAGAATTTCCGTACAAGGAAATGATCAAGGAATGGAATGGATCATTTGTTCATAAGTCAGAATTTGAGAAAAAGCATCCTCAATTGGAGAGAAGCAAGCATACTTCCGATGCACAAAGTCTGAAAGATGCCCGTTCCGCTAGAAAAGAACCAATGGTTGTTTTTGTGGGCGGTCAAGGATTCTTTGATCATAATGATACAATGCAACCAGAATCTAACAAGGCTCCTATTGTTGGAACATCAGTTGGAATAGTAACAGTGAGCACGTCATGACAACATATGCAGAATTAACAACACAGATTTTAGATTATACAGAAACAAGCACGGATGTGCTAACATCAACAAGGACAGATGATTTTATAGAGCACACGGAAAATAGAATTTTGCGAGATGTTGACTTGGATGTATTCAAGTCTCATCAATATTCAACCTTGACGGCAGATAGTCCATTCTTGTCTTTGCCTGGTGGAACAACACCAGAGCCAACATCCTTGGCGACAATACGGACTGTCATGGTTTATGCTTCTGCTTCCGCTGCAAGGGATTTTTTGGAGCAACGAGACGTCAGTTTTATGAATGAATATTGGCCAATAAGAACATCTACAGGAACACCAAAATATTGGGCATGGTGGGATGAAAATACGATTTATCTTGCGCCAACCCCTAGTTCTGCGTTATATGTAGAATTGGGAATTACAAGATTACCAACAAGACTGTCCAGTACCAATACAACCTCATGGTTGGGTAATAATGCCCCAATAGTATTGCTCTACGGATGTCTTGCAGAAGCCTTCAAATTCTTGAAGGGACCAGCGGAAATGCTGCAATTATATGAACAATCATATCAACGTGCTATCCAAGAGTTGATGATAGAGCAACAAGGAAGGCACCGAAGAGATGAGTATATGCACGGGGCGCTACGAACGCCTTTGCAGTCACATAATCCATAGGAGGATAGAAAATGGCAATAACTCAAGCTGTTTGCACAAGTTTTAAGCAGGAATTGCTCGTTGGAACACATAATTTTACGGCGACCACGGGTGATACATTTAAAATTGCATTGTATTCAAGTTCAGCTACCCTAAGTGCTTCAACAACTGCTTATTCCAGTACAAATGAAGTTTCTGCTTCAGGAACCTATACGGCTGGAGGTGGATCATTAACAAATGTGACACCAACAACAAGTGGAACAACTGCTCTTACTGATTTTTCCGATGTATCTTTTACATCAGCAACAATCACAGCAAGAGGAGCATTGATCTACAATAGTACAGATTCAAATAAGGCGGCTGTTGTATTGGACTTTGGTGGTGATAAGACATCAACAAGTGGAACGTTTACAATTCAATTCCCAGCTGCAGATGCAAGTAATGCTATCTTACGATTAGCATAGGAGATAATATATGGCTCTCGTATTAGACGACAGAGTAAAGGAAACATCGACAACAACAGGAACAGGTACGCTTGATTTAAGCGGCGCCGTTTCAGGTTTTCAGACTTTTGTTGCAGGTATTGGTGATGGCAATACGACATATTACGCCATTGTTAATCGTGATGAAGCAGAATGGGAAGTCGGTCTTGGAACCGTTACTGATGCATCAACCGATACACTGGCGAGAACAACAGTTATTTCAAGTTCAAATAGTGATTCTGCTACTAGTTTTAGTGCAGGAACAAAAGATGTATTTTGCACCTTGCCAGCAAGCAAGGTTGCTAATCTTGATACAAATGATAATTTAACAATTGGCTCAGGATCCGCAGGCGTTGACTATACATTAACATTTGACGGTGCCGATGCTGATGGTGTTTTAACATGGATGGAAGATGAGGATTATTTTAAATTCTCTGATGATATTTTAATTAATAGCACTGAACGATTAAATTTT
>Ga0208030_1001357_pt1 | contig 14268 bp, 11 predicted proteins | sample MalvirDeepMed_M9_FD_184246 | JGI IMG/M metagenome (GOLD analysis project Ga0208030, IMG submission 184246) | Marine viral communities from the Global Malaspina Expedition - Malaspina viral metaG DeepMed_M9 (SPAdes) (version 2) | ecosystem: Environmental > Aquatic > Marine > Oceanic | place...
AGAATTAAAATCTGGGTTTGGTAAAATGTTAGCTGGTAAAGGTATAAATATTGGAGCTTCTCCAGAATTAGGTGGTGGATTAAGTGCGGATGCTAAAGCATTTCATGAATCTATGGGAGCTGGAAATTTAGGTAAAACTCTTGATGCATTACCATCAGGAGCATATGATTCGGGTATATCTCCATCTATGGCTCGTATGGTGCCTTCTGCTGTATCAGATATAGCTCCTGATGTAGCGATTCCAGATGATTCTTCATGGAATGTTTTTGGAGACTATTCTAATCTTTCATCTGTCCCCGGTGGGAATGATATGTGGGCTGGTGGTGTTGATTGGTCAGAATACACAGGAGATGAATTAGGTTTTCAACCATCTCAACAAGGTGGATATATGCAAGGATATCAAGAAGGTGGAGAGGCTAATAATGGTATATTGTCTAAACTTAATCAATTATCAGATATGCAAAAATTTTACGAAGGAGAAGGGCCTAAGACTGAATCTGGTGATTTAAAATTTGGCCCAAAGGGTATGATAACGAGAGAAGGGTTAGCTGAACGATATAATTTTCCATTAGAAGAAGCTGTTTTTGATACTTCATATGGAGAACCGGGTTCTGGAAATATGGCAATAGATATTAGTATACCATCTAATGATGAATTAATAAAATATCAAAGAAGTGATGGCAGTATGTCGGGGAAAGAAGCTGAGTTTCAGAGTAAAAGTGTGGAGGCTGAACAAGCTATGAGAAAAGCTTTTCCAGATGAATACGAATCTCTTGCTACTGATATTGGTTTTGGTGATTATGCCGGGGCTGCTGAAAAAGTTGGTTCGGGATGGTTAGATATGAGCCCATTAGAAAGAATGAGAAGTAAAACTTCTTCATTAGGTTCTAAGAAAAATATTCCTTCAGAATCTGATGAAAAAAAACAAATGATGATGAAAGCTTTAGGTATGGAAGAATCTGAATATGATTCTTTTATGAAATGGAAAAAATCAAAAGGTATGCAAATGGGTGGTATGATGCCGGGTGGAGTATCTAATGCATTACCATATCAAGAAGGTGGAGAGGCTGAAGATAAATTAACATTTGGTCAAAGATTTGTTAAGAGATTTCCTTCTCAACATGAAGACCCTGAGAGGGCAGCTGGCCAAGAGCGTGGATTAACATCTTTAATAGATTTTCTTATTCCTCAATCTAAGTTAGATGTTGCCTTATCAGCATTACCAATAGGGGCATTGGGTAAAGTTGGTAAAAAAGGAATTAAAAAATTAATTAAAGGTAAAAGAAGTCCATATAATGAAGGTAGAACGAATGTTGATATGCAACATTATACAGATTGGCCTGAAAATGTAAAAGATTACATACATCCAAGCATCGTAGATGATGTATTACCTCCCAGAAGAAGAGCTTTAGGCGATATTTATGATGAAGAAGGTCGTATGCTTGATTTAGTTGAGATACTTGAATCTCATGGATTACAAGAAGGTGGATATATGCCAAGATATAATTTAGGTGGCTCAGTTCAACAACAGCCAATGGCATATCAATTAGGGGGGCTACTTAAATACAAACGTAGTCCAATGATGGGATAATGAATAAATATAGTAGACAACCGGGTGACAGCATACTGGCTCTATTAGAGCCGGGTGAATACGTATTAAATCGTAATGCTGTGAATGAGATTGGCAGAGAGAATTTAGATGATTTAAACTATGAAGATGCTCCAAGATTTGATATGTCTCAACGTGGACAATTTCAAGCTGGTGGTATGCTTGGAGAGATGATTGGTATGCAGGCTGGTGGTAGTACATTATCTTATGGTGGAGCTACTAGTGAAACCCAGAGACTTGAAGATATATATCAAAAAATGGGTATTGAACCAGTAGATGAACAACGAGAACAATTTGAAGAACAATATGCATATGACCCAACAAGAGAAGGTGTAATATTTGAAGATTATGGTAGGGCTATAACAGGAGCTACTCAAACAGGACAACAGAATCTTATGGGAGCTGGTCAACAAATGCAACAAGCTCAGGCTAAGTCTGGATTTGCTGGTGGCGGAGCAGGAGCACAAGCTCAATCCCAAGCTAGAGATACAATTATGAAGGACTTCTTAGCTCAAGAAGGAGCTGCTAAATCAGCATTATTTAAGGGCGTAAGGTCAGAAAGAGAGAGTTGGATGGCTGATGTAGGAGCAGGATTGGGTAGATTGCAGGGACAAGAGGGTACACAAGATTATGGTGGTGGTGGTGGTACGACTACTACTGATTCTAGTGCTACTGACCCATATGACCCAAGTGGCACAGGGCCTCCGGGGTGGCCTACAGTTGGGGCTTATAACCAATGGGTAGCAGCTGGTAGTGACCCTAATAATATGGTTAATTATGGGTATCAAGCATCAGATGATGATACTGGTTCTGGTGGATATTCTGCTTGTTTCTTATCTGGCACTAAGGTAGATATTATAGATGGTGATATATCTATTGAAGATTTGCAAATCGGAGATGAAGTAAAGACATACGATTTAAAGAATAGCAAACAGAAAAAATCTAAAGTAACTGAAACATATAAACATAATGTTGATGGTTATTTAATTATAAATGATATTATTAAAACTACATCTAATCATCCATTCTATTCAGATGGTGAATGGATACAGGCTGGTCAATTATCTATTGGAGATAAGATACTTCATGTAGATGGAGCAGAACATAAAGTTTCAAGTATTGAAACATTCGATGATAATATAGATGTATATAATATTGAAGTTGATGGCACTCATAATTACTTTGCTGAGGGCTATCTTGTACACAATAAATAGGATTTAATTATGGGAAAATATGATGCAATAAGAGGAGCTGGCAATGTAACAGTACAGGCTCCTCCTGATTTTTGGACTTCTGCAAAACAAAGTTTTGATGATGATTATGATAGACTTGTTGCGGCTCAGGATAAAAAGAAAGCAGAAGAGAGATATAACTCAGAAACGGCAAGAGAAGTACAGAGATATAATGAGGAAACTTCTACTGAACGAAATAGATATCTCGAACAACAAAAACAAATCAAACAGCAACAAGATAGAGAAGATTGGCAGTATATGTACGAAGGAGCTAAAACTGACTCACAAAGAGCTATAATATATAAAAATGGATTAAACAATAAAGTATCAGGTCTTACAGCAGCAGGTCTGGATGCAATAAATGAGTCATCAACGACAGAAACATCTCTTAATACCGCTAGTCAGAATTATTATGCTGGAGATGATTTATATAGACATGAGAATGGGGCTAAACTTATAGCTGATTTAATAAGAAATAATAAACATAGTGAAGCCGCTTTAATAGAACAAAATATGAAAGAATCTCGAAAGAATGTTGAAAATAAAGAAACTTTTGATATGGTAGTTTCACAGTATCCATCTGTTTTTTCTGATGATTTAAAAGGATTATTTACAAGTGTTGGAGATATGTCAGATACTCAATTAAATATGGCAAGTACAATTCTAGACAATAATTTAAAAAAATCTCTAGCAGACTCCAAACAAAAAAGAGATTTCTATGAATCTCTTATTAAAATAGGGGCAGACGCGGAATTTCCAAATGAAATATCTAGAAACGCTGCTCAATTAGGATTTTTAGGTATACAAAATTTAGATGCTGGTGATACTGTCACAACCGAAACTAAAGATATTAATTTATCATTGGAATATTTTGACCAGTATCTAACTGGAAAAGATAAAAGTTACGATGAGAATGTATCTGAAGAGAGAAAAGAAAAAATATTTAATAATGTTGTTAAAGCTTATCAAAAAGAATGGGATGCGGCAGATGAAGCTGGTCGAAGAGTAATAGGTCAAAAAATTATAGATGAAATAAATAAAACTTCTTATGACCCAGCTCCTAAAATAGCTACATTTGGTGGTGGAGAAATTCAGACGCCTGAATATGAAGGAGTAGAATCACTTACAGAGAAAGTAATTAATGATAAAATTCAAGAAATATATAAAAGAAAGGGATTTAATACTAAAAAAAAATTGAGTATGATGAGCGCTTCGATGAAAAAAGATAGTAGAACACAAGCTATAAATGAATTATTATCTGAAAAACGATATGAATCTAAAAGAAAATCTAAAAAAATTGCGAGAGAAATAAATAAAGAGATGGCTGAAAGAAAACGAAAAGAAGAACTTATGTATGGTGCCGATTGGAATATTTAATAAATGCCAGACCCATATACAGATTTTCTAAATATCATAGCTAAGGGTAATCAATCTGACCCTTACTCTGATTGGATGAAATTATCAGGGACTACTTCTCCACCAGCTGCTGGAGACCCATATACAGAATACCTTAACTTGCTTACTCAACAGCAAGAATCAATAACCCCTACCAAAGAAGAAGCTAATGATTTAATGCCAAGACATTCTGTGGGATTTGGTGGAGCTTTATGGGAAGGATTCAAATCTGGATTAACATTAGGTTATGTCGCTGATGAACCATTAGAAGATATGACAACTGGTGAAATGAGTGGTATGTTAATAGGAGAACTTGCTGGTGCTCTTGGCCCATTGACTTTAGCTAGTGGTTTTACTGGTGGCTTTGGTGGAGTAGCTGCTGGTAGTGCAAGAATGAAACGAGCATATGATATTGTTTCGTTGATAGGTAGGAATAATAAAAAGCTTAAGGCGGCTTCTAAGGCAATTGGTGATTTAGATGAAGTAGATGACGCTGTTAAAATAGCAACTAGACTTAAAAAAATTGGTATGGAAGGAGGTATTGATGATTTAAAAAAACTTCAAAGACAAGATATATTATATAAAAAGAAACTCCATAAATTTAAAGAAGACTATGTACAAAAACTTTATAAGACTGATAAAGTAAGTGATAAAAGAATAGCACAAATAGTCAAGGCTCCATTATATCCAACAGCATCTGGACAGCTTGGAAAAAGTAAAGCATATCAATCTGCAATAAGGTCAGCAGCTACTCACTATGGATTTCATGGGGCTAATATTTTAAATAAATTTGCTAATAGTGCTGGTGCATTTGCTCTGACAGGAGTATTAAGAAAGAGAGGAGAGGGCACATTTGGTGAATTAGAGATGGCTGATAGGTTATCTGGTATTCCTAAAGATATGTGGATGGGTGGTTTATTTACTGTAGCTGGTATACCTTCTATGTTGGGTACAAAATATGGTAATACATTTAATTCTGCAGCTTTATTAGGGTTGGGTGGATTTAGCGATTATCTTACTGGTTCTCCATCTGAGATGAAACCTGAAGAAAGATTGATGCATGGTATTTCACTCTTAGCATTTCATCATATACAACAGGGACTAAGTAATGTTGGTGTTAAGGATAAGTTATTTAATGGGCTGAAGGAAATGGGATTTTCTAATGAGCAGGCTTTAACTATAGCCTATGAAAATAAACTTGTAGATGCTCAAATGAAAAGAATAAGAGAAGGTGAAACATTTAGATATAGAAATTTAAAAGATAAAGATGATTGGAGCGTTATAGAAGCTGAAGGTAAAAGAGAATCTACAGATGCTTCAGGTAAAAAGAAAGTTACTGGAGCTTATATTAATTTACGTCAAGTTCATACTGGTGAAATAAAACATTTTGAAGGAAAAACATTAAGTGAAGCTAGAAATAAACTACATAAAAAGTATGAAAGATTTGATTATAGAGACCCTAAGTTAAAAGACGATACTGTTCTCAGAAAAGATATGGATTTTCAGAACAGGATGAAAGATGATATTGTTGGTGGTGATATTGAAAAAATAACTCCTGAAATGAGCAAAGTAAAAGAAGATTTAGGTGTTAAAAGAAAGAAAGTTGAAGATGTTATTAAGAAGCCAAGAACATTTGAAATTAAGAAAAAAGATGAAACAGAAGTTATAAAAGGCAAGAAGCCAACTATAGATATAAGAAAAGATATTAAGGGTCAGAAAAAATGGTTTGATGAAGAGCTGGAATATCTTGAAACATTAAAGAATGAAAATCCAAACAACCCTTGGCAGCAATTTGGTGGAGGAAATTGGCCATCAAGATATAATTGGATGACACCCGGAGACAGGAGAACTCTTCAACCTTGGGTTAGAAGAAAGGGTATAACATGGGGGCCAAGTCAAAAAGATGTTACACCAGAAATGCTTCAAGAAAGAATACATAATAATTATAGGCAAAGAGCTTTAAAAGATGCATCTAGACGGGTGGAAGATAATTTTCCTGCTAAAATTAAAGATTATAAAGAAGGAGATAATATTGTAATACCTAAAATTAACAGACATAGAACTTCTGCTGATGAGGGTACTGGAAAAGCATTTGATTATAGTGAAAGTCAATTAGGTGTAATAGTAAAAACTAATCTTAAATTATCAGATGGGGATAGGTATGTCCCTGTACCAGACAATGCAACAATAAGAGTTAAAACTGTTGACCTTGTTTCTAATAAAGAATTTGAATTAAATATAAGAATTGGAAGGTCTAGGCCAAAAGGAGAAGATAAGGTAGCTCATTTAGATAAAATATCAAAAGATAATAGAAAAGAAATAGATAAAATATATGATGAATTAGATAAGATTCAAAAAGAAAAAGACAGGATTAGTGGTATGTCTGGAAAGCCCGGAGCAATGTATGACTATACAGATGGTAGAGGTAATTTTAATTTAGACTCAAAGGGGAGACCACGCGCTAAAAGAATAAATGATATGCCAAGAGAGGTTGCTATTAGAGAATTTATAAGGCGTTCTGGAAAAGAAGAAGAGTTACAACAGTTTACTAAAAAACTTGATGAATATATAGAACCAGATGTTACATCTAAAGAATTTTTAGAATCAAAAGGTAAGATTAATCCTGAAATGTATAATACCAATCTCTTCAGGGATGCTTCACCATTAGTTGAGGGTAAATATTTTAGAGATTTTTATGAACCAGAGATATATACAATAGATGGTAAAGGCAATAAAGAAAAAGTTGATTTAGAAACTATAGGATATAAGGGTGAATATATTTTTGATGATTATTTAGAAGCTTTTAGAAAGATGGAAAAGATTTGGAGTGAGTCTGGAGAGAATAAATTTTTAGGTGATTTAAAAAATAATCTAAAAAGACAGGAAGATAGAATTGATACTAATCCAGATTGGAAAAGATTTAATGATAAAAAGCAATCAATAATAAAAAAATTAAATGAACAAGAGTCTACTAATTGGGATAGAGTTGCTCTTATTTCTACACTATATCCACACGCTCAAACTAAAAGTGTTAAGAATAGCATAGATAAACTTACATATAAGGAGCTATCCAGAGTAGAAAGATTCTTATCTAAAAAAGAATCTGACCCTGTACATGATAATAATATTGTTTCATTGATGCCTGATAATATGTCATCTAAGATTCGTGCTGCTAAAAGCAAGTTATGGAATATTGTAAGAGAATATACTTTAGCTACATCTTCTTATTTTGAGCCACTTGGCCCTTGGGGAAAGAAAATAGCTAGGAAACTAGAGCGGTTTTCTATGTGGAGAACAAATGTAATGGGTACTGTTGTTCAATTTGAACACGGAATGAAGGCAGAATTAAAGAAGCATAATTTAACTTTACCTGAAGTTAATGAGCATATCCAAATCATGCGTGACCCAAAATATAAATCTCAAGAAAATAGTAAAAAACATCAGGCATTTTTAAAGAAGATAGATGGTGTAGTAAAAAGACCAGCTACAAAATTTACTCCAGAGTTAAGTCTTAAAGAATGGATTAATAAGTCTTATGATAATTTCTATGATAATATGGCAGCTACTATGATAAGTTCTAATTCTTGGATAAAAACAATTACTAAGGATGGAAGGATAATATCAAGAAGGTTCGTGCAAATATATGATAAGAATGGTAATGAGATAAAATTAATTGATATATATAAGAATCCAGAGATTCATACTGACCAAGTTCAATCATTCATAGAATTTGCAAAGGGGGATAAAAAAACTGTTATAAATAATAAAGGTGAAATAGTTGAAGCTGGGAAAAAATCAATATCTCATTATGAAAAAATTTATTCTCCAAGAATGATATCTGACAGATTCATGGAAATATCTGATTTAGCAAATGGTGATTCTAAAAAAGCAATACGTGATTTAATGGAGCAACCAGAAATAAAAGAATTAAGTGTTCCATCTGCTAGAAAAGAAGAAATTGCTAGACAAATGTTTAATGAAATTATTAACATGAGAGCTGCTGATGGAGTATATGGTACTCAATGGTCTAGGATTGCCAATCTTCCTACTCATTATTATTTAAAACAAAGAAGTGGTAAATTGCCTTGGGATAAAAACAACATGGAAATAATCCAAGTTGATAATGTTGTAAAGGCTAATGGTGAATTATATAAAAAGGGAGACAAGATAGTTGATAAGAACAATAAGACGCATACTATTGATGAAGTAGTTCCAGTATATGAAACTGATTATAATAAAGTACTAAAGAAATATTCTGATGGAGTTGCACACTCAACAGCCGCAGCTCATACTTATGGTAGTCCTGAAAACAAAAGAATTTTATGGAATTATCTTGCTGATGGCATTTCAAGAGACATGAGTGATGCATCATATGGCCAATTCGCTACAAAGGTATTAAAGAATCAATTATTTGGAGAGTCACGTACAAGATTTGATATGATATTCAGGCCAATAGCCAGAGTATCAGCATTAACTGGTCTCTCATCTCCAGTAAGTTCAGTAAAGAACGTACTACTTGGTAACGTACAGAACGCAACTGTATTTACTACAAGACAGTTAATGAATAATATGAGATACTTATTAAGTAGAAAGAATTGGATTAGTGAAAGGGACTTAGCGAGAGATAGTGGACATACTCATATAGGTTCATATGATTTATGGCTAGCTAGAGAACCATTCAAAGGAGCTACTCTAGGTAGAAAGATTGCTGAGAATGCAGGATTTATGCAAACTACTGAGACTTTTAACAGAATATTTTCTGGCCCGCTTGGGATGTTTGGATTGAAAGATAGTATAGATTTTTTATCTGGTATAAAGACATCATCCAATAAGAGTTTAAAAACTTCCGATGCTCGAAGAATGTTAATTGATGTTTTGAATTTCAATACAAAAGAAATTAATGAAATGATTTCAAGAAGAAAAATGGCGAATGAAATTGGTGAACCAATGGAATACAAAGCAACTGAAATGCAGAAGGCCAGATACAGGGCTCAACTTGTAACTCAGGGTTCTGGTGATATACCTTATGTTCCGTACTGGATGGGAAAACAATGGGCTAAACCTTTGACTTTGTTCTATAGGGTGGCCTATCGTATGACAGATACAGTTGCTAAAAATGTAGTTAAACCTATTATTGTAGATGGTAACATGGTTCCAGCTATGAAATATATGGCTGGTACTATGGGTACTGGATATACACTATATCAATTATATGAATGGATACTTGGAGAAGAAAGAACAAACAAATTCAAAAGTATGCCAAATAATATGTTAGAATATTTTCTAAAGGCTGAAGGATTAGCTTTGTTTAGTAATGCTTTTGATGAACATGGTGGAGTAGTAGATTCATATCAACCAGTTGTATTTCGTAATACAAAAACATTTGTTGACATGCTGGTAGGTATGACAAAAGAAGGATTTAGAGGAGAGATTGGATTTGCTGGTAAGGAGCTCAAAGATGGAATGCAAGAAATAGTTGCTGGATATAATTTTTATAAAAGAGGCTGGGATAGTTTTACTGGAGATACTCAAAAGAAATTTAAAGATTCAAGAAGAAGGCAGACTCAGTTCCTTGATGCTTTTTATCCAAAAGAGAAACTTGATATAGATTTTGATGATGGTACTACAAGTAAGACAGCTTACTATAGAGCCATAAGAGATACTTATTGGATTGATGATAACCAACAGAGAGCTAAGTCATACTATGCAGCCTTACATTATCTGACTCATACTATCATGGCTGAGCAGGGATATACTGCACCACGTGCCAAGAAAGAAGCTAGGGCAAGATTAAAGAGAGTTATATCAAGGATGAGACCCGTCCCAAGTAGTTGGAGAAAGAAGCCGGGACGTACACGGAAATCAAAGTATCATGAGTATTATACTAGACTTCCTAAAGGTGCACAGGAGCAGGAAGATTTATTAGATTCACTATACATCCAGAAAAAACAAGAGTTGCATCAATCTGTTAGAAAATACTCAAAACTATACGATACGGAGATTTACTAATGCCAAGGCCACCAATTTTAGCTTACGCAGAACCAGAACTTATATCATCTGTTATTGATAACACTTCTGTTCATTCTAATATAGATAAATTATTACTTGAAAATAAAATGCTTAGGGGCAATGAAGAATTTTATAATAATTCTCTTGAAACAGATTATGGAAAGCCGTATAAATATAAATTAACTTCCCCTGTCGATGAATATCGTACGTCTGTTCCATTGAATATGAGACATTATGCTGATATAATGGAAAGAGCAAATATATCAAAAACTTTTGAAGAAGCCAATATAGAATCACCATTTTCAGCTGCTCAGTATTTTGAATCATTACCGGGAGTTAAAGTCGAAGATTTACAAAATAGTCTCCTATCTAAAATGAAAAGAGGAGATGCCCCCGGAGGTATAGTTGGTTATTATGAACCTCTTAAAATGGCAGAGGATGTGAAAGGGAAGGATGCTTTGCATCAGGAACTTGCAGGTGCTTTGTATACTGGAGCAAGAGATGTATCTGCTGCCCCAGATACAATAAGACTTTATGATAATTGGAAAACTTATACAAGTCTGTTACATGAGCCTTTACATGGGATTCGTTATCCCTTCCAAGGAAAGACTATTAAATTAGGTCATGCAAAAAAACCTCCTGTTGACCAAGAATCTTTTAATAGATATGAAGAAAAAATGATGAAAAATTTATTCGATTTTCATGGATATCCTGCTTCAAAGAATGAAATAATTAATTTAATTGCTCGAGATGATAAGTTGAAACAACAGGAGCTTGGATATAGGGATGAATCTCCAAAAAGAGAGACATATGTTACAGATATGCTTGATAGATTATTAAAAGGAGCTCCAGTAAAAAAACAAGAAGGTGGCCCCGCAGAAAGAGCACCACTATTAGGATATATGAACCCAGCAATACAAGATGAAACTGCATATGATAGTATGGATAGACTTATGTTTGAGAATGAATTAGAGCAACAGCCTCAACACAGTATGAGAACATACCAACAAGGATATGACCCAGCTAGGGAATGGGGAGAAGGTATGATGCCAATAGGTGGGGCCTTAAAATTATTAAAAGGAAGTAAAGAGTGGCCAGACCTATTAAAAGCTATGGCTCAATCATCACTAAGAGATAAAAGAAAGATGGAAGTGATGAATCATGCTCGTAATATTTTTGGTAAGAAAATGGATGCTGGCGGAGCTGATGAAGCTACCAGACAATACTTAGAGAGTAAATGGATGGAGAGGGTAATACAATAAGGTCAATATGGGTACGTTAAAGGGGTCTAATCTCCCGTTTACGGAGGTTTTATTCCTTTTTCGATACTAACCCCGCCTCCTTACAATTACCACAGATTTTACGTTGTTTTTTATACCTTGTAATATTCTTTGAATATATTACTATGTGCCTTGAATTAATTGGCACCCTTCCTGTGTTAGTAATTAAAAACTCCCAACCCATATTACACTTCGGACATATAAAAGTTTTATTGTCTGTTAGTTTAGCATCTATGCTCTGAAAGTTCTTACTTTTACGATGAACTTTGGCATCATCTTTTCTAAATATAATGTTAGACATTAATGAGCCATCATTTTTTGGGATGTAGTTTGACATACTCTCTCCTTAACTTTTTTAGAAGACGCTCCAACTTTATAATTGGAGCATCTTCGAGCATTATAGTTCCTACCATCTTTCTTTTAATATCATAAGTAACATTAACACCTAGTAATGACTGGGCTATAGCATACTTAGAAATTAAATCCCATCTATACCTTTCGTTAGAACGGGATACTATCGTCTGTACTTTCTGAACTGTTTTGCTTTGTTTCATTTTTCTCTCTTGGTTCGGATACCCTGATACTAAGATAGTCTTTGCCATTCTTAGAAGTGTTTGCCCATGCGGCAAGACTCCATTCAGAATCATTTACATTGACGTTGCCAAGGTAATCTGGTTTAGTATCTCCATCTTCTTTATATTGATTAGGAAATAGTACTCCTTTGTTTGTGTTGTCATAATCAGCCATTAGAATAACTCCTGTTGTTTTAGCCTGTTGTTTATGATTTTGTGATAGTCTGGATTAAGTTCGCATCCTGTATAGTTACGACTTAATTGTTTAGCAGCTTGAGCAATTGTTCCTGAACCCATAAATGGGTCAAGTACAAGTCCTCCTTCTGGACTACCAGCCTTTATGCATGGACTTATAAGTTCCATAGGAAACGTAGCACAATGTGCTTCGGGGTAACTAGCAACTTTAACATTCCATACATCTCTTTTGTTTCTCTTGGGATACTCTACCCCAACAGTTCTTTCCATAATACTTTCATGGTCATAGTAATACCTTTGATTTTTAGCGAACAGAAATATATGTTCATGTGACATGGTTGGTCTATCTGTACATGACTCAGGCATAGGATTAAGCTTAGCCCATATAATATCACTTCTTAATATCCATCCACGTTTTTGTAATTCAAATGCTAATCTCCAAGGAACTCCTATTAAATCTTTATCTGTAAGTCCATCTACTTTCTTTTCTCTGTATCCTAATCCTTTAGCTCCTGAAAAACCACGCCTACCATCAGAGTTAATTTGTCCACCTCTAGCATAACAGTCACCTATGTTCAACCAGAATGTGCCATCATCCTTTGTCACTCTGTACACTTCATCGAATACAAGACAGAGTTGCTCAATATATTCTTCAAGAGAATCTTCCAATCCTATCTGATTCTCTGTGCCATAGTCACGAAGATTATAGTATGGAGGTGATGTAACTGTAGTATAAACAACAGCTTCAGGAAACGTCTTTAATACCTTTCTGCTGTCTCCAAGAAATATATGATTAGCTATTTCCATTTGTATCCTACTAATCTATCTACTGGCACAAGAATAATTTCTGATTCCATGTCATCACCACCTTTAACAATCTTAATTAATTTTAGCTTAGCCAATTCTTTTATTCTATCTTTAAGTTCTGTTACTTTCATCATTACTATGAATTTTATGTTTCCATCTATTGTAAATAAATGGCACCACCATTCAGCATCTGTAATACTGATACCAGATGGTTTACCTCTGCACGTAATCTCTATAGCCATATTGCCTGTGTTAGACCACATACCACGTTCTGTTTTAACTTCTATGGAGCCCTTTCCTTCAAAGATGTCTCTAACCTTATCTTCATAGATAAGACCAAAGTTTAAATCAATATCAAAATTACCCATGGGTAAGAGAGCCATCGTTCCGGACGCGGGGAGGAAAGGAGGTGTAACCCCACACGATGGCCCCTATATTTAGTTTATTATTAAATTTTAACAGCAGAAATTAATAACAAATACTTTTCAAATGGAATGGCAATATATGGCTCCATTCTATCTCCACGAAAGACAACACCAGTTTCTTCTTTTTCAGGCAGTACCCATCTTGGAACAACTTTCCTTCTTTTGCACCCATAATACAATCCTTCAATTTCAACATCACCTTTTTCATGTTGAGCTCCTCCTCTATCCCTGTTGTATGCTTCCAGTCCCAATTCCTTTGACATCTTTACTGACATCCTTTGTAGTTCCGCTCCCCTTTGTCTGTTTCTCCTGCCCCTTTTCTGGGCTCTCGTTGATAGTTCTCTCTTCATTGTTTGCCTCTTTTTCCATGTATTTAATAAGATTATCTATATCTCCCTTGTATTCAACATACTGTTCAATAAGATGTTGATTGGAAATAGTAGCTGGTGTCAGCACATCATTAACATATTTTTTTAAGTTAAGTATCTCTTTTACTATGATTGTAATATCATTCTTAAGCTGTCTTGTAGTTGGTCTTTTTTTCTTTTGCTTTGACATTAATCACACTCCTTACATTCTATTTCGTTACTGTAGTGCTCATCATAATCAGCGTCTACTCCCGTATCACCACCAAATTGTTGACTTTTGGAAATCTCAACCTTTTTTGGTATTTGCACTCCACCTGCCTTGATTTTTTGAAAATCTCTTCTCAAATTTTTAATAGAGCCTATTTTTGAAGTTTCA
>Ga0208030_1001358_pt1 | contig 14247 bp, 8 predicted proteins | sample MalvirDeepMed_M9_FD_184246 | JGI IMG/M metagenome (GOLD analysis project Ga0208030, IMG submission 184246) | Marine viral communities from the Global Malaspina Expedition - Malaspina viral metaG DeepMed_M9 (SPAdes) (version 2) | ecosystem: Environmental > Aquatic > Marine > Oceanic | place...
TCACCTGTCCGGTCACGTAGCACTGCGTTGGTCGCACCTTTCATGCGCTTACACTCGTCAAGCTCCTTCCATAACTCTTTGTAGTGACTACGCAATTCATTGAAAGACCCGACCGTATGTGGATCTCTCGGGGGTCGAGGTGCCATTGTTCATTCCTCTGGTAGTTTCAAGGTATCTAAGGGTCGTTCAATCCGAAGACTTTTAAGTTCTGAATTAGGTACTGTCAATAGTGTTCCTCCTGTAATCTGTCCGTCTTTAACCTCGTATAGATAAAATGATGTGGAAAATAGTGTAGTCTTAGTGATTCGTGCGGGTCTGCGCGTCCCATTTGTGTGAAGCCAACATACCATATCTTCGTTGTAGTCCGACCCAAGAAACATCGCAATACCAGCCAGCGCATTGGTTACACTGTCTCTTACGAACAACAACGCAAACGCAATTACAAAATACCAGACATATTGCTCCACCAGTTGTGCCAGACCGGACTGCTCCCCAAAGGCGCGTAAAGCCTCCTCTGCGGCCTCAGTCTCCATCTATACCAAGTCACTCGCGTTCGCAACGGTAGACTGGCCCTTGAGATCCGCATACGCCGCTGCATATGGGTCGCTCGGCTCCGTGTCACTGGTGACTTTAAACCGATCTACCGATGGCGCAACAAGAGTTGTTGGTGAATCTGAAGCACGTTCATCAGCACTAACATAGCAGTCCACGCCGTACGTCAGCTGCCATTTGCCGTTGTTATCGCTAATGCTGTCAACGATCTTCTTGATCGTGATGTCGCTGACTCGCAGATACGCATTGGTTGCCGTCAAGCCACCCATCGTTACAATGTTTCCAGAAATAGCCATTCTAATTCTCCAGTTGTAACAGCCGCGCTTCTAATGCGGCGATTCGTTCTTGATAAAATTCTTTGGTGTCCTGCAACTTGGTGTATAACTGCCATACCGAACCGCCGATCAACGAGTTAAAATTCTGCTGAATAACGAAATCAGATTCACTTGACAATACACCCACTCGGCGCAAATCCTCTTCATTCTCCTTCATCACTTCATCCCACTTCGACATCACAAGCCCAACGCCTTTTGAAGATGCTTTTTGGAACGCTCTGACAAGACCTATGTCATCCTCATCGTCAAGAGCGACTAATGTTGTATTGGTAATGTGGAGATCGCCATTGCCCTTGAGAAGGAACCGTGCAGAACCTGCATTATCCATTATAACCATGTTGTCGCTCGTACCCATAGCGGCTGCTCCCGTACTACCATCGGATTGAGAACAGCTAAAGGATATAGGCGCAACACTGCCCGCAACATCAGTAGTTGCTACGCTTACACCATACGAACGTATTGACATATTTTGAGCCATACCGGACGAATTAAACCCCCTCCAAATGGCCCCACCAAGACTGCCATCATACTTTGTGAAGGTGCTGTATGTATCAGCCTCCGCGAGCGAGGTAAAAGGATGCGCTACATCGCCGTAGGACTTGAAGGCGAGGATCTCGTTGTCGGCTGTTAATTGATTTATCGTCAGGCCCCCTGTCATATTGGCGTTGGAGGTATCACTCATCCAGATCGAGGTACCGCCCATTCGCATCGACTCTTGCGTACTGTCTCCTGAGTTAAAAACCAACGTGTCGGTGGTACCGTGGACGTAGGCAATCGCACCCTCACTGCTGGTATCAGATGAGTTGAACGTAATGCGTCCAACATTACTCGCACCCGACAGGATGCTTATGCCCGAATTTGCAGATCCTTCGATTATTAACTCATCGCCATTAGCATTTGCCGCCGCACCACTGTCACCTGTTTTGATGTGAACACCATCTTGTATCATTAAATCGGGCGCAGTACCAATACCCAGACCGCCAGTACCCGCAACGGAAGTCAGGAGGACTGTGTCGGCTCCGTTGTACGACAGATCCGCATCGCCACCCGTGCCAAGCGTGACCTTCACGTTATCGCCAAATGTCATATCACCAGATATAGTCGAAGTACTCGATAACGTCATCGTAGCAGCAGCAACCAATCCACTAAATGTTCCAGTTTGAGGAAACGTACAAGCACCACCATCCGCGATTGTTATCGCGTTATCACCATCGGTGTAGCCTATGCCTGCTGTTTGTACTTCGCCGCCTACTTTTATATCACCCGATACATCTACTCGCGTAGAAGCATTAAGATCAATGATCGCCTCGCCGTCTATGCGTAATGTTCCATCTGCCGATTGCTGTATAAACGATGCGGTATCACCAAAGGTTAGTTTGTTGGTAGAGTTAAGCGTCAGGCCCGTGCCATCCGTATGCGTGAGTGTAGTGTCTAAATCCGCGCCAAACTCCAGCAAAGCAGAGTCAGATTTTAACTGAACATCATTAACAAATATCGCATTGCCCTCATCGCTACCGTCGAATGTTACTGCTGTAACTGCTGATCCTCCATCGTCCACCTTAATAATTACATCAGCATCATTAGCCTGAGCATCGAGTGTAATATTCCCACTCGTTGTCTCTATACTAACTGCTCCATCACCAGCAGATATATCATCCGCCGCAGTTGAACTACCCGAACCTGCACCTCCGATGTCACTGAGTACTTGAGTACCTGTGCGGTAGTCTACATTACCACTAGAGTCAAGCACTAGAAACTTATCAGTATCTTCACCTGCAGCTGCGACAGTTCCAATAGATAATGTACTCGAAGTAGTAACACCTCCACCGTCAGCAATCGTAAGTGCATCGTCACCATCTGTATACGCGATCTTGGTTGTTTGCACCTCCCCTGGAACATTAATACCTGCGGCAGCATCTAGGATCTTCATATTCGTAGCATCACCATTGTCGGTGAATACCAGATCCTTACCATTAGTTTCTAACTTAATAGTAACATCACCACTATTACCTTCAGTGAACCTTAGCACCTCAGTGCCGGCATCCTTAAATACAAAGATACCAGTGTGTGCATCTAGTGTTAATGCGGCACCAGAATCCACTGTAATAGGATTAGCCGCAAGCGTAACTCCAGTAGTGCCGTCATGTGTTAATGTAGCATCACTACCATCACCTAGAGCTAATACTGCTGAATCAGACAACAACTTAACATCATTACCTAGAATAGCATCTTTCGCTACACTAAGTCCACCATCCGTCTGCAACGACCCATCAGTAGTACTCGTAGCGTCAGTGGCATCCTCAGTCTTCAAGATACCATCAAATGTACCTGCACCGGCAGTAGTAATAGTAGCTCCTGAAGATCCAGTGCCTCCACCAAATGTAGCGGCAGCAGTACATACCATAGAAGCTGCGGTTAAAGCTCCATCAGTAGTTAATGCACCATTAAACTGACCTACACCTGCTGTAGATATAGTAGCTCCAGTACTTCCATACCCACCTCCAAACGTACCAGCAGCAGTACACACCAAACTCGCTAATGTAGAAGCCCCTGCGGCTAACGTACCCGTAACAGTAGCATTATCTGCTATGGTAGTCTCAGAAGTACCGTGACCGATCGTAACCGCTATGCCACTAGTTTCTGTTGCGATCTTTAATGCCCCTGTAGCATTAGTAATATAACTATTACTACCATCATGATAAAGGGTAAGATCGTCACTATCACCCAATAGTAACTTATCACTATCCCCTATATCAAACGCGCTAGCTCCTGCTACCGTCACACCTCCAGTTACCGTAAGATCTCCACCCACGGTTGCGTGCCCAGCAATTGCAGTAGTCGAGCTCGCCACTGTAGAATTAGGAGTAAGCGTAAGTTGTGTAACATACGAACCCTTAGAGGCAATATCATTACCAAAGGTTAGTACACCCGCAGATGCCGCTAGATTAACTTTCCACGCATCACCCGCGTCATCTCCTTGGTCTGCCTTAAGCACTATAGCTAAAGGAGCACCTTCTACACCTGTATCAATGCGTAGTGCATCGTCAGTAGTCTCGTCGTATCTTATTTTAATGTCACTATCTGTGCCAAATATAAGATCGACATCGTTAGTCATTGTCAACGCACCAGAGTGCGATCTCGTGCCCGAAACAGTCTGATTAGCATTAAGAACACTCACACCATCAGACGATGTGGTATCTACATTGTTTGTATCTAGCTGACCTGCCACAAGTGTAAACAGTTGATCTATGTCAACATTCCACTCGCTTTCCGTAGGTTTCTCACCAGATACAAACGAATGCGATCTAGTTATTGAGCCCATTACTGCTCCTTTTGCTGTTGATTGTATCGTTGTATGTGATCTAAAGCAGTGTACATAGAAAATATAAAATTAGGAGAGTCACCTAAAGACTTACCTATAGGATGCTGATGCATAGCACGACTAACAGCAGTTAGATAATCTACAAACCGTTGTTTTAATCCAAAAGTGGATAGTATAGTACCTACCATTTTAGGACTAGTAAATGGTATAAAAAGTAACATTGCAGGATTCGTTGTAGCGTAGGCGGCGCCTACAGACGCGGAACGTACAACCGCCTGTACGGCACTTACCGCACTTCCACGTGCTACAAGAGACTTAGGAGATACACGTCTTGCTATCATACCAGCAATAGGAGCAGACAATGCATCTCCTGTTATAGCTTCTACTTCATCTATAAAGCCTTTTTTCATCGCGTCATTATCTACAGCATTTACCCAAGCACCTATAGCCTCATCTTTAGACTTATTTCCTGTACGATAGGCTGCAAAATCATTAAACAATCTATTATTACGTTCATATAAATCTGCCTGAGTATCTAATATTCTATTTAATGCAGCACGTTTCTGAACTACTAAAGGACTTGCGACTACACTTTTCATACTTTCGTCAAGCGACTTACGTACAGAAGTATATAAGTTATCACTTATAGTAGACATTGGACTTGGCGCATCACTAAAGTGAGTCTTAAAAGCCTGCATACTGTAAAAACCTAAGTTTTGTTGCGCTTTTGACACAGTTCCTATCCCTGGAGTACCAGTCAAATACCCTGATAATACGTTAGGATTAGTTAAATCCGCATTTAAAAACTCCATAAGATAGCTTTCAAAATCACTAAAACCTGTATTTCCATCTATTCTAAAACCTACATTTCGCGCAAAAGCTACACTACCACCATCTATAGGCATCATATCATCACGTAGGTTCTGAACTTTAATGCCGACTTTTTCTAAATCAGCAATTAAATTTTTCTTAATATTTATATTTAAACTACTCATAGTTCCTGGAGATGAGCCTAAATCAGCTTTTATCGCAGCTGTAATATTCTCAGCATTAAGCGCGATATGATTATCATAACGCTTCTCTAAGGCTTGTATATGCCCAAAAATTCTAGCTTCATCTTGAAAACCTCCCATATCTTTTTGCGCTTCTCTAAATAATCTATATGGAGTTTGTTTATCTAACTCATCAAATATCATAGTATTATGTTCAAGCACAGTGTCGATAGTAATATCGTCAGGAATTTCACCATTTCTCAATTTTGCGTGATTCCCTGGATTAATGCTATCTCCAATTTCAAACTCACCGAACATATTCTTATAAAAACTAGTACCCGCAACAGCTCGTTGCTTACCTGACAATCTACCTGCATTATACATAGCTCTTAACGATTGTACAGGCATACCTGTAGTAAAGTCTAACATAGTTAAACCTAAAACGCCTAGTTTCTCAGCTAGTTTTTTTCCTCCTCTAACTGCTGTATTTTTTATTATTGTTTCTACAGGATTACCTATGGCAGTACTAAGTTTTGACATTCGTGCGGCTGTACGTGCCGTTATAGCACCTGTTTTAAGCCCAGCTTGTGCGGCCACTTTACCTGCTATACCTACACCTGGGGCAGCTTCTAAAGCTAGTCCTGTAGGATCATCATGGAATGTCTGTTTAATATTTGAAAAATCACCTCCTGCCCATTGCGAAGGTGTCCCATATCTCTCAGCCATTCCTGACATTATACCTGAAGGTCCGGCTTCGTATATGGCTTTCGCAGATTCTACAGGGCTAGTGAGCATATTAAAAATACCTTTAGCCGTATTCTCTGCGCTAGGATAAATATTGTTAGCCACTCCAGACAAATATTCTGAACTAAACACATCCATATCTGCGGTATTTTTACGATCAGTTTCCGGATCACCCATTTCGTAGTTAGCTGCATACGCTTCTATACTACCATAGGACCTAAGTAATCTTATAGTTTCGTCAATTTCACGTTGTGAATAAAGATCCCTAAGTCTAGAATGTTCTAGACTTAAATCTATAGGTTTTACAGCCATTTGTTAGCTCTCCTTTCTATGGGCCTGTGTATATTCTACCTAGGTCAGGGCCTACGCGTCCGGCTGATCCTGGAGGTAACCCTAAAGCAGTACCACCAGTTAATCTAGGTATGCCACCTCCACCACCTGATAAAGCACCTCTCCCGCCTATAGTATTTAACCATGTACCAGAGTTATAAGGATTATTACCTCTAAATAACATAGCAGTTAGCATTGCAGATGATGGGTCTTCTAAAATATCTGCTCCCATATTATATATAGATTTCTGTAATGCACTAGCATGAGTTTTGTACGGCCCTCCAAATAACGCCTTTTGAAGCGTTAGTGCTGGATTTGAATAGGTATTCAGTGTTTCTTGACCTAACGCAGTCGCTGCTTGTCCAACCGCAGCCGCAGATCTACCTATATTTTGTGCCGCTATTGTTGGCACTGCCATAGCTGTAGCAGCTGCTTTCTCAATCGGCCCACCTAAGTGTGACTGACCAAACGCTTCTTGCCTTAAATCCCTAGGTGCATTTCGTATATCTTGAGCTAAACCGCTTTGAGCAAGACCTCCCATAAGAGAAGTACTTCCTTGTGGCCCTGCAAAATACTCCATTGTACGTTGAATACTAGGATCTTCCTGAGTTCCCTCACGGCTCCATGCCGCAGTCCAGTATTCCTCTACACTTTGTGCAGTATTTGTGTCATCTGTAGTATTTAAAACAGTAAACGGATCAGCAGTACTTTGTTTAGAGTATCTAGCCTTAAGTTTTTTACCTAGTGAATCCGCAAAATATCCTTCTTGGGTCGCTATGGCCTTGACTAATAACGGTATCGGTATATGCTTAATAGGCGTATCAACAGGTACTTTTAATATCTTCGCTACCTTTTTCGCCCACTCTGGATCTTCGGCATACCCATGTTTCATATCACCAACACCACCGCCCAGCTCAGCGAGAGTTGATCCCTCAGGTAACCAACTTCGTCCTTCTTGCTTGGCAGTAATATCAATTGTAAGAGCTTCCCAACCAGCTTCCGCAGATTCAAAAATAAGGTGATTTTGCCTATCAGTGACAGGATCTCCATTAGCATCCCTCTGAACAAGATGTGCAACGGCGTCTGAGTATTGTATATTACCAGGATTATGCTGGCTTTGCGGTAAATTACCTCCGCTAGTGTCTATAAAAGTAGGTGCAGGCACAGGAGTTTTTCCTGCAGGAAAAATTGTTCCTGGAGTAAACATTTCACCTAATACTTTATACTCCTCTCCAAGGATATCTGGATTAGCCCCTAAATTGATAAAAGCCTGAGTTAGAGTTCCTAACTCTTTAGGATCTCTATTAAACTTAATACCACCAAGGTTTCGTAAATGAAGATCACGTTGATCTTCAAACTGCTTCCTAGCCGCTGCAGGATTTTCCCATCCATGATGCGTTGCATTAGTATGACTACTAAAACTATTTGCGTATTGTGCAGTTTGATTATTAAAACGATCGGTTATTCTTAATAACCCAGCTTTCCGTATGTCTTCTGCATGATTTACTAAAACTAAAGCAGCTTCAGGAGACAAAGATTTAACTTCACCCTTCAGAAAAGCGTCTAAAGACAAACCTACACGAGTAAACAAATGATCAGCGTTGGACGTTATACGTACAATATCTGTCTCATGCACAACAGCATCATCAAAAGTACGTTGAACAAGCTGCGTTATAGCAAGCTGAGTTGGAGCGTCTAGCTTAATACCTGTTAGATTACCTTTTACATCAAATACAGCACCTTCCGGATAGCCATCTTTATCCAGGCCAAGCAAAGCCATAACTTTATTCGCTGAGTCTATTTGCTCGACACGGCTTTTATATACTCGATCATCAACTAGAGATTTATTAAAGTCTTGTAAAACCGAAACCTGACGTTCACTTGCCTCGCCCTTTTGCGTCTTAGTATCAGCGAGTCTCTTTGCCCTAGCAACTTTTTCAGCGGCATCTTCTTGAGCATCAAGCTGAGCTTTAAGTCTATAGTTTAAATTTTGTGTTTGTTTCATCCCACCATGAGCTTTTAGTATAGCACCAGAATACGCTGACCTAAAGGCTTCGCTAGAATTTCCACTAAACATTCCTGTAAGACTAGAGTCCTGACCTATCGCTTTTTCCCAAGCATCTACGTCGTTGACAGACTCTAGGTGCCTTATTCTAGAGGCTTGACGATCTATCTCTGTCCCATAGCCTCCTTCGTAAGTACCTAAATTTGCAATATTACCTGAAGCTAGTATATGTTGAGCCGCACTTTGTTGGCCTGCTCGTGTGGCTTTTTCTTCGTTATACTCTTGTACTTTTTGTATTGTATCAGTAGCTTGGCTTGCGTAGCCTAGCCCCTGACCTACACCACGTAGAGCTTTTGACCATCCTCCTGATTCATACGCAGGAATCACAGGTAGATCAAAGTCTACGGGTTCGGCTTGTATATTCGAACCTGTTAATAGGCTAAAATAATTAGCACGTTTAATTGATTGTTTTTGAGCCGCTGCGATACGCTTACGCGCATCTTCTTGCATTTGGGCAACTTTATTTTGATATTTTACTCTATTTTTGTTCTCAAAATAGTTGCCTATACCTGAGACTACTTGACCACCAAAAGCTATAGCACTAGGCACCCAAGGATCTATAGATTGTATTTTAGCCATATAGGTCTATTCTTTCACAATGTGAATTAATGGAGCTTGTATGTAGGAAATTATCCATCACCTCATTCTATCGTATATATGGGGTTATCTTTCCACCAGGGTTTGTCATTACCATTACCATCGCCGGTCTTTTCACCGGCTACGTAGGGTCCACCGCAGGTGTCCTATACCCTGATAAACTCATGCCATAAGGATTAAACAGTTTATCCCGTTCTTCTGGAGTAGTTGCCCAACGATGTCCAGATTCAGCCTCATTTATAGCTAAATCACTTTCTCCTTCAATTCCTAGCATATCACGTACAATCTGGGCTTCTCTTTCCGAAACCGCATAATCGTCAGGCAGATTCTGCATCATACCTATTGCCTGACGTTGTTCTTCACGCCTATATCTATCAGAGGCTTCACCTGCTAATCGACTCTGGAGGGTATCACGTCCTCCGTATCTTTGACCTCGGCCTTCGCCAAACACTTCGGCTTCTTGTAAACCAAGTCTATCACGATCTAATGCCCTACCCTGAGCGCCCGCAGTCACACGCTCCGCAAGCTCTCCACGTCCAAGTTCACCTCTAAGATCTAAGTCCTGTGCGGCTAGTGATCTGTCTTGCTGCATTGGGTCACCAGTACCATAAAGCTCTTCGCGCGCTAAACTTCTAGCCGCTGCTCCTTCTGCAGTTGTAACACCACGATCTAATGCGCGTTCACCTCTCTCGAACGTACGACCTGCTTCAGCTTCACGTGCGGCTAGTGTAGCACCCATTTGTTGCTGTGCATCTCCAGTACCATATAACTCCTCACGTGCTAAGCCACGTCCTAATCTTCCTTCACTTTCACGTGCAGCTATATCACGTGCAGCTAAGCCTTCTCGTGATGTACGTTCTGCCCTAGCTTCTCTAGAAGCTAATGTACCTGTTCTAGGATCTACATCAGCACCACCATAAAGTTCCTCACGTTGCAATTCACGATTTAACCTACTAGCACGTTCTACTTCATCAAGCCTACGACCTTCTAGTCCTCGGCCTGCGGCAGCCTCTCTAGCACCTAACGTACCACCTAATGCTCGTATTTGCATAGGACTCATGCCGCTAACATCTTGGCCATACATTTCTGTTTGTGCTAAATCCATACGTCTAGCTTCTTGTCCTAACTGTCCTCGGCCTAGCTCACCTCTTAAAGCTCTATCTTGTTCTTGTTGTACACGATCTACGTTAGCTAAATAACCCTGCATTTCACGCGCTTCTGCAGATTCGCCACGCGTTAATTCTCTGTCTAATCCCCGCTCACCACGCTCAAATTCTTGACGTGCGCCTTCCATTTGTATATTAAATCTATTCATACCCGTATCACGAGTAATATCCTGCCTACCCGATTGAGCTAATAGATCTGCCTGAGATTGCCTCTCTAATGCGGCTTCAGACTCACGTTGTGTGAGTTCCTGCGCTCCTAGAGTACCTCCTAGATAGCCTCCACCCATTTCCTCAGCACGAGTCATAGCGCGTCCATACAACTGCTCACGCTCTAATGCTCGTTGCTGCGAAGCTAACGCAGATCTCTGTGTAAGTTCACGTTCTGCTAGACCTCGCTGTGATGCGCCCGCAGTTTCCATCTCCGCAAGCCTACGACTCTCAGCAGCTATATCAGCTCTTTGACCTGTAGAGGCTAGCGTACGATCCCATTCCATAGGATTCGCAGACCCATACAACTCTTCACGAGCTAACTGTCGTGCTTCTGATGCTTGTATCCCCTGAGCCTCAAGTTCAGATGCGCGCATCTGCATTTGAAACTCACGGTCTCTTGTAGATTCAGTCTGTTGAAATTCCCGACCAATAGCAGCCTCTCCAAACTGAGCTTGTTGGAGAGCTGCTCTAGATGCCCGTTCAGCAGCTCCTTCAGAAGTAGCTAAATTATATTGCTGTTGTGATTGTATAGCTCGTAGTTCTCTGTCTGCTTGAGATTCCCCTAGACGAGCCTCACGCTCTAAAGCGGCTTCACCAAACTGAGCAGTTTGTAAATCCGCAGTTGCTTGACGATCCAAACCAGCTTGGCCACGCCTTAGATTACGTTCTGCGAGACCCTCTGTTCTACGCAGCCCACGTTCCATAGATGCTTGCGTAGCTTCTTGAGTTAGAGCTTCCCGCGCTAAAGTATCTTCACCATCGATCGACCCTAAAGCCTGTTGTGCAGCTAAGGTTCGTTCTTGATCTATCTGACCTAACAACTCACCCCGACGAAGTGCGAGTTCTTGACCTTGTAGCGTAGTTGTAGCGTCTTCGTCTCCATACAACTGTTGAGCCGCTAGAGTTCTATCATCACCAAGTTGTCCTGTAAGCCCTGCACGTTGAAATGCTTCTTGCTGTAGACGTTGACTACGAGCTTCTGTTTGTCGTGATGTATCATCACCTCCAAGATCAGTGCCAAATGTCTGCGCTAATCCAGTACGATATGCTAAATCCTGACGTTGCTGATCTAGCGTTCTTTGCCCACCGTACATACCAGTTAACGCTCCACGTTGCATACCTTCTTGTGCTAACGCAGATCTCTCAGCTTCACGTTGCTGATCACGTCTTAGAGCATCCTGAGACTGAAACTCCCTAGTGCCTAATTCTCTAGAGAACTGCCCCATACGTTCAGCTTCAGTCTGCTGCCTACCGGCTAATCCATACTGTTGATCAGTACCGTATAGACCAAGCCCTTGTTGTATAGCTTGTCCTATGCCGGCTTCACGTTGAGCTTCGAATTGCGCTCCTAGTGCTTGCTGACCTCTAACTACACCCGACTCAAATTCCCCAAACTGCGAAGCCGTAGCTCCACCCCCACGTAATACCCCAAGCCTATTCAAACGCTCAGATAGATCCTTACGCGATTTCTCGGCTTGAGCTTGATAATCTCCCATAGCAGCTTTACGGCGTTTCTCATACGGATCTGCCGTCAATCTACCAGATATAGCACTCTGTAACTGTCCTCCAAAACTTCCTGTAGCCATTAGTGTACTCCTAGCTTACGTACAGTTTCTGGGCCGATGGATTTATACATTAACATCGAGCGGCGTACTGTAATAGGTTGATCTAAGGTACTGTTTTCGTATCTTATCTGACTCACAGGACTATAGCCATGCAAATCAGTATCGTTCATAAATGCAGTGGTCGCTGATCTAATACTCGAAGATCCTATAGTAAATTCAGTTACTAGCGCATCCGTAGGATCACCTACTTGGAAGGTATCACCCTTTGTGACAATCCCTGGGCCTGTTTGATACACTGATGTATCATACGCCACATCGGCAGCGTTGAACTCATGCCTAGCATATAACCATCTAACTCTTGCAGCCACAGAAATAGGAGGCGTGGCAGCAGTAGTAGCTTTAACTGTAAATGCTGATGACGCGTCATTAGTCCCTGTGTTATGTTTAAACAACAACCCATCAGCGTTCCCTCCTAGATGTGGCAGATCTTCAAAATACGCACCACAAATACGAGTGTTCCCTGTATACACACCTACCCATTGACGTAGTTTGTAATTCCATACTATAGCAACATTCATATACTGCTGATTAGTACCATAAGGTACCCAGAACCAGACTTGATCGTCTGAAGTTACTAAATGCGCGAAACTATAATCTAATCTGTCTTTGTTAAGATTATCCCAAAACTCTGATCCATCAAAATTACCTGATACCTTCTGCGGTGGTTCAGATCCTCCCCATTCGTATATACCATCACGCCGCATAAATAACTGATTACCGTATTCATCGGTGACTAAGCTACGTCTAGATATAGTCCCTCGGTCTGCACGTCTTTGTCTACTATATGGTATGTCAGCATTACCCGTGGGAAACAAACCCCAGATGCCATCCTCATTATGGAGACCTAGGAAGCTCTTAATGGGTGCTACACCTGTGATTTGACCATCTGTGATATAATAATCATTAGCCCCAAATGATGTTATATCTGTGGTTGAAGAGTAATGAGCTAACCGCTCACCTTGGTTGGTGCTGACATACCAAAGTCTATTATCCCAAAATATAGTCGAATCCGCAGAAGTAACACCACTAGATCCCATACCAGCGGCTGCTATATTACCCCCAGCAGCAGTCCACTTAATAGGTGCATCATTGCCTATACCATTGACTCCTATTAATGTCCCACCTGCATTAGTAGTAACCCAATACTTATCTATGTGTGCTGTAATAGTAATCGAGGCTGTACGATCTGTCCAGGTACCATCTACATCCTCATAGAGCTTAGTTCCTGCAATAACAAACACTGCACTCGAGGACGCGCTAAATCTTTGTTTGCCCGTAGCCACTACAGACGGGGAACCAGACAAAGCACTAGATATGTACTTCGCTGTTCCCCGCCGAGTATTCAATGATCCAGCGTTATCTAGGTACATATTTTCAATCCTAGACAACACATTAGGTTCCAGATCAATGGCAGGGACAGAATAATTCACTGTCTGCCACGGGCCAAATTGAATACCGTCCGCTTGTATCGCCATTATGAAGCTACCTGTAATGATCCTTCACGAACTACGAAGTTAAACTGGCCAGACATAGAGTCTCTACGTCCCATACGGAATTTACGGTCTGAACTAGAGTTACGATTGTACATTAACCCTGTTTGTACATAACTTTGTTTATACTGGTTTTCTTTGATTGCTCCATCTGGATCGCCTTTTTCAGAATGATATAATTCTGATATACCATGAATCACAGCAGCTTGAAACCATACAGGAGCGTAGATGTCATAATTAGTAGTAAGATTAGTAGTCGTAATATCAGGCACATTAGCTACGTATTCGTAAGTCACAGTAGCCGTAGAGTCTGGTTGAGGATACAAAGTGACCTGAGATTCGCCATCAGAGGATTCGTTCACACCACTGAAGAACAAAAATCTAGGATCGCCAGTTTCTGACCTGTCTATGTCTAGTTCATCTATATAACTCTCAGTTACAATCTTAATCGGGTTATCATTAGTTGTATCTTTAAAATGTCTAGTATGAGCTACATCAGATGCTAGATCATACTCAGACGTACCAGAAGACGTTGTAAACGTACCTTGCTTATGTCTAAATACCCAAGGCATAGCTAGTAACTCTGCCATTGCCATATTTGCATAATCTATACCATTATCACGATACGTTTGGTTAGTAACCGTCAAACCTGCACGCCGTAATGCTATATCTAATATAGTCTGCGGAGTCATATTTACTCACTCGCTGTTAGAGCCAAAGCCTCGAAATCGTCATCGTATTCAATACCCGTGCTACTTAGTTGATTACCGTCTTTCCATTTCTTCTGCCACAGCTCTACAGCACGCTCACCTTTAAGTG
>Ga0208030_1001359_pt1 | contig 14239 bp, 22 predicted proteins | sample MalvirDeepMed_M9_FD_184246 | JGI IMG/M metagenome (GOLD analysis project Ga0208030, IMG submission 184246) | Marine viral communities from the Global Malaspina Expedition - Malaspina viral metaG DeepMed_M9 (SPAdes) (version 2) | ecosystem: Environmental > Aquatic > Marine > Oceanic | place...
AGTTCGGCGACGGTGACGGAATCAACCTCGCCGACTTCGTCGTTGCCAGTACCGTCAAGGCCCGGACTATAACCGACAACTTGGTCGATGTCCCGATCACAGTCAAATAGGCTATAATTGATTTGCTATCTCGGGATATGGTGACCATCCCGAGATAGCTGGCGGCTCCTACCCTCCTAAAAGCGGCCCGGTGGACGATCACCCACCGGGTCGTTGTTATTCCGCTAGCTATCTGGTAAAATAACGGAGAAGGTCCTCCGGCTTACTGGCCGGGACTCTGTGGGCTGCAACCCACTGGGTTACTTGGATTTTCTACTGCTGGGGGCGTCTTTAGGCGTTCCCTAAATTTTTATTGTCACATTTAAAAACCCGGCCCCAAAGGGCCGGGCTACTGGTCAGACTTCCGGGCGGTATGCCGGGTCAGAGTTCCCGGAGCATATCGTCCAGCGCGTCGATGTCTAGGACATCGTCCCATAAATCGGCGCCGTCCTTTGTTTTCAAGAAGTTAAATGTCTTGGCCAGGTCTGCCCGGAGGCTTAGATAAGGAGTCCTATATCTGGTATACCCTTGGGCGATGCAATACAAGGGGTAGTTAGTCGTTAACGATTCAGCGACGTTGCATGTCTCCCAATTTTGCCATCCATTAAAATCTGTGTCGGGTGTGGTCATAATTCCTCCCGTTTATCTGGCTCGGCGTTGTAGAGTTCCGCGTCCAGGGCGATCTGGATCGTCGGGTATAATGTCGCCATAGTCCGCACCCCGCCCGCCCAATGGGAAACGCTGATACAAGGACCGGCGACCGTTCCGGCAATCTCCCAAACCGCCCCGGTTAAGTGTTCGCGTCCGAACCGAGGACGGCCCGGCGATTTGCCAGACCGCCCCGATGGGACATCCGTATATATGCCGCCGGCTTCAAGGCGCTGCCGAATCCTGGTCCCTTTGCGCCGAAGCGACCGCCAGAGCGCCGCCCCGTCCCGTGGTCGTCCTTTCCCTCGCTGGGTCATTCTTTTGGCTCCTCATTTGCCGCCGCTGCTACCAATAGAAAATGAGGAAACAGCCGGTACTCCTCAACGTTTGAATCCAGAATCTTGCAGTCTGCGTCCAGGTGTGCGTTTAATGTTTGCATGATATTATCCAAACCCGTGGCGCCCTTCGCTGCTGGCCCGGTGGTATAAACCTCGGTCGCGATCAGAAGCGTGACCTTCTCCAGTTTGATCGTATCGCCTAATGCCATGCTCGTTCCTCCTATTATTCAGCAATTAAATCGCTGTCGTTGGCAGGCCGATTGCTCAACCCGCTGACGACAATGATGCTTACAGGTCATCCAGGTGGTACATCGCCTGGAGGGTCGCCCGTTCTCCTGGTGCTGGCGGCTCGACCGTGTAGGTCCATCGGTCTGAGCCGACTATCCGGACGTGTCCACTCCAGGCGTGAGGTTCCGGATGATACCAGCGATAGATTTTGCGATACAGCGTGATCGCCTTCCGCTCGGTCAGTCCCTCGGTCCGGACGGCATCGCTCCAGGGGATAGCATCCCCTGCGCCGTATGGGCGGTTGATAGCCTCGACCGTGTAGGTCACTTTGGTTTCCATGATTTCCTTTTCTTTTAAGTCTGCCATGTCGTTCCTCCTACTATTCAGCAATTAAATCGCTGTCCAAGCGGGCCGAGGTATCGGCCCACCGACGACAAGGGTTTAACTCTCTACCCGTAACATCCGCCCCAAAACTGAGCCCAGTTTCTCCAGCCGTTCCGATGGAGTAATTTCAGCGTTGGCGCGTTTTTCGTTCCGCATTTTCCTCATCAGCCGCTTGAAGTGGGCGAAGTCCTTGGGCATGAACTGGCCTAATCCTTCAATCTGCCGGACCGCTCCGGTGTCCACGCGTAGGATAAAAAGTCCCTCGCCTCTTTCATTGGTGGAGTAAATCTGGCCCGGCTCCTCCGGGAGCATCGCTTGCCACTTCCCGAATCCGCTGAAGCAATGCGTGGTATATTTGATCTGTCCTTGCCGTACCTGGGCCGCTCCTTTTAAGTCTGCCATGTTCGTCCCTCCTATCTTTTAGCTTCCACCGACTCCCCGGAGGGAGTTTCGGCTGGGGGGCTACCCCAGCCATCATCAGGGTGGTTTATTTGCCGGCCTTCACAATAACCGGGCAGTCTGCTTTGTGATATTGGACTCTGAAGAAAAAACTGTAGGCTACTTTGCAATGCTCGCACATGGTGGCTCCTCCTGTTTTGTTTACTTTAGTCCCAGCGCTTCGGCCAATGTCCTCACGCCTTTATCTTTTATCAACCGCTCGGCGTTTGCCCTGGCCGTTTTGTTGGCTTGGTTATGCTTCGCGTTGGCCCTTACTCTCTTGCTTAGCTGGTCGATGGTCATCGCTGCTCCTCCGTTTCTGTTCTTTTCCATGCCTTTATTATATATATGTCCGCTACAAAATGCAAGTGGGCCAATACTGGAATTAGAACATAAAAGACAGATTTGGCCCGAAAAGCCGATTTTTAAGGGTTTCGCCGAAAAAACGAGGCCGTCAAATCGCCACACAGGCGTTTTCTACGGTGGAAAGGTAGTTTACTACCTAAATCAAAAGTTATGGCGTCTATGGGGCAATTTTTCACATCAAGATAAACGGCGTTATTCTTGCGGTTAATTGGTCTGTCGGTTTGGTATAATGAGAGCGCAGATTAAAGGAGGAGGGCAAATGAAAACACCGACACCCAGCCAGCGGGTTCTGGAACTGGAATACCAGCTCCCCATCGAGGCCGTGATCCGGCAGAGCCTGGAAAAACACCGCGCTCGCCCGGACATGGTCAGCCTATGCTGCGCCGACCTGGGGATCGGCTCCGGGACGTTCTATCGCTGGGCGCATATGCTCCAGATCAATTTCCGGGATTACCACTATGTCGGGGCGCTTAATGCTTGAGGCCGTCCCGGTCAGGCGACCTCGCCGGACCAGGGGGCGAGGTAGATTTATTAGGAGGAAGGAGTATGGTCACACCACAAATACCAACGATGCCAATGGTCAAAGTCCGGGATTTGCGCCGAGCGCTGGCGGACTTCATCGCACAGAAGGAGGCGCGGACATGGCAATAAACAATCTGATCGAATTAAACGAGATTCATGCCGCACTAACCGACGCCGAACTCCTCGACCAGATGGAGCACATCGGCGCGATGATGGACGGATACAAAGCGGCGCTGGGCCACCTGGAACAGGAAGCATATCGCCGGATGGAGGAGAACCAGGCCACGTCCATCCCGTCGGAGGTTTATGTCTGCCAGATGGAAGCGGGCTTCAAATACGACCAGCCGGCTTTTGGGCCGCTGAAGGAAGTTTTTAACGAGGCTGATCTAAAAAAATGCCTGACCCCGGCCCACGTCGAGACCGTCGAAGTCCCGGACAAATGGGCCACGGGAACGGTCAAAAGCTTGGCGACCAGATACGGCGCCGAGGCATTGCGGATACTGGACAAGGCCCGGCTGGAGACCCGCGGGCGGCTTGTATTCAAAAGGAGGGATTAAGATGACAACGACGACGACCACAGAGTTTCAGGCTCAGCCGCGGAATATCGCCGGGATGCTCAAGAGCGTCGACGATGCAAACAAGGCGTGGCTTGACCAGAGCAAGCCCAAACTGGACCATGCGGTCGGTTATTTCATCCATTGGGACAACCTCGAATTAATCGAATATCTGAGATCAAAAGTCGGTCAGGCTATGAATCTGGTTATCGCTCCAGATCGCGTCAAGGACGATAAAACAGACGACGGCGCCTTCGGCTCTTACTGGTGGTCGATCCGATCCGAGGGAACGACCGACCCCGTCCAGGCTCCGCCAAGACCAACGCCGCCACCGACGCCGAATCCAAGCCGGCGGCCAGAAGGAGGGAATCCGTTTACACCGCCACCAATGCCGCCCAACCCGGCGGCGGTCGGGGCTTGCCAGAATCACGCCGTTGACTTCATAACCGTCGGCATTTTGCAAGTCCCGGAGGGGCGGACTCTGGACAGCTACATCCGGGAAGTCCGGGACCGGTTTTATTGGAACATAAACCAGGCTCCGGTTATGCCTTTGCACTACTGCTACCAACACGACGAGGAACGGCGGCAGGGATCAACCGGCGCCTGGGGCCATCAACTCCCGAAGGCGGCGGACGAGGACGAGGACGCCTACTGCATCGAGGGCCGGGAGAGCTGGAGGATATTCGATGCCGACCAATAGAATACCCGGTTATATCGTCGATGGTCCCAAAGGGAATGTCGCCAATGGCTATATCGGGCATGGAGTAGAGACAGACGGCAAGCTGGTCCATTTCGAGGGCATCATGGAATGGACTGTCGGGATGTGCGCCGGCAAGTATAGAGAAACGCCCTTTTACTATATCGACCTCAACGCCGGGAACGGTCAGCCCATCCCTGGGCGCGACCTGATCGGCAGCCCGTTACTCGCAGCCGAGATACTACACCGACGCTATGGCGACGCCTCCTACCGGATGGTGTGCGTGGAACAAAACCGAGCGAACATGGAGGAACTCAACCAAACACTCCAAACATATCAGGATGCCGGAAATGCGAACCGCAACCGAATCCAGATGATCCACGGCGACAACAGGCAAGAGATTGCCGGCATCATCCGGAGCATGGTCCGGGATGGCAGGGGCATAGTATTCCACGATCCCAACGGAGTGCCTGACCACCTGGAGTTATTGCCGCAATTCCGGACACTCCCCCGGCAGGTGGATGTCCTGTTATACGTCCAGGCCACCTCTGTCAAGCGGCAACGCAAAGCGTTTAATGATGGACGCCCCGATCTCCAGCAATTGATGGACATCGTCGGGAAGCGGCAATGGCTTATCCGCGAACCGATAGGCCGGCATCATTGGACTTTTATGCTGGGGACTAACTGGAAACAGTTCCCCGAATGGAAGAAGGAGGGTTTCTACCGCATCGACACCGAGGAAGGCCAGCGCATTTTCCGGCGATTGAACTGGACAGATGGTGAGAGGGAGGGGACCGAATGACTAAACGAACTTGGGAAGATCTGGTAATGGCCGGGATGGAACTGGGCCGCGTCGAGGAGCGGGCTACCCGGCAAGTGGACCGGTGCCAGTGGGTCTGGGGAGAACTGGCGGAGGAAGTCGGCGATGGGTCATTGAAGGACTACGCCGAGAAGGTCGGGAAGGAATATAACACGCTCAGGATTTACCGGATAGTCGTCCGGGCCTTCCCATCTGCGCACCGGTGCGCAGATGTAAGTTTTAAGCATCACCGGGAGGTATTGACCGTCAAAGACCCGGCCAAGCGTCAAGGCTGGCTCCAGTGGGCCGCGGAGAATAACAAGTCAGTCGCCGCGATGATGGCGGCGATCCGGGAGCAGCCGCCCGCAATTAAAGACGAGACGGCGACACCGACGCCGCCATCCCTTCCAGGGAACGGCGCATCACCTGATAGGTCTATCGGCGATGAGGCTCTGAGTCTGTACGTCCAACCGGCTACCGACCGGAAGCTCCTGGCGCAAGCGTCCGTTGAGGAATGGAAAGCGATGGACGAGGTCAGCCGGCAAGCGATGTTGGGGCGCCGAAGCGACACCGCGACCTTCAACCGCCAGGACAACGACTCGATAGAGTGGGCGCTCTGGTCGTGGAACCCGGTCACCGGATGCCTCCACAATTGCAGTTACTGCTATGCGCGGGACATCGCCGAGCGCTTCTATGCGTGGAAGTTCGCCCCGACGTTTCTCCCCTCCCGGCTGGATGCGCCGATGCACACCAAGGTTCCGCAGGGAAACAATATCGGAGGGAAGAACGTTTTCACCTGTTCGATGGCGGACCTTTTCGGGAAGTGGGTCCCGGCGGAGTGGATCGAGGCGGTGCTGGACAGCGTGCGGCAGAACCCACAATGGAATTTCCTGTTCTTGACCAAATTCCCCTCGCGGCTCCCCGACTTTGATTTCCCCGACAACGCCTGGATCGGTACGACCATCGACGCCCAGGCCAGGATTCCCCACGCCGAGGAGTGCTTCGCCAAGACCAGGGCCAGGGTCAAGTGGCTGTCGTGCGAACCGATGCTGGAACGGCTGACGTTCAACCGCCTCGATCTATTTGACTGGATAGTTGCCGGCGGAGCGAGTGCGTCAACGCAGACGCCGGAGTTCCGACCTCCACGGGAATGGATCGAGCACCTGGAAGGACAGGCCCGGAAAGCCGGACTCAAGATATACGAAAAGACGAACCTTCTCTCGCGGCTCCGAGAATATCCGGGCCAGATCGAACCGGACGCCATGAACGTCCACGACGCTTTTGACATGGGCTACATCCAACGGGACGTATTGGCGCCTCAGAATTACAAACCAGGAGAGATCATTGATGAAGGCGTGGCATTTCTAAGGTAAAGCTGAATAATCGGATGAGGAGGTGAACGCGTGAGCATCCGGATAATGACTCAGGTTTGGGAGCTAGACCTTCCGCACAATACCCAATCAATCTTGCTGGCCCTGGCAGACCACGCCGACGATGATGGTTTTTGTTATCCCAGCGTTGGGCGTCTGGCCTGGAAAACCGGCTACGGCGTCCGCCAGGTTCAGCGGACATTGAAGGAGTTGAGAGATCAAGGGCTGGCGATAGCCACCGGGTCGCTGGCTGGCGGTCGCTATAATACCGTCGTTTATAAACTCGACCCCGGCGCCGGCAGACGGAAGCCGCCCTTTGAACCCAAAAGCCAGCGGCAGACATTAGCGGAAATAAAGGGTGTCAAATTGTCACCCTTTAGCGAACCGCCCGAAATAAAGGGTGACACCCAGGACGTACAAAGGGTGACATTTGAGACAGAAAGGGTGTCACCGGAGTCGCAAAAGGGTGACATAGCTATGTCACCCAAACCATCAGTAACCGTCAAGGAATCATCAATTGAACCGTCACGCGCACAAACAGCAAACAGCCATGAGCATCCAGAATGGTATGAGGTTTTATCAGAGATTCGACAATTCAAAAACTCCTACCCGAAAGCCGAGGCGTGGAGGACCCGCCAAAATATACCTCTTGAGATGGCTATAGTTTATGCCTACGAGTTAAAAGCCTTCATGTTAAAAACAAAAAATACAGACCGTGACGCCTGGGCTACATTTCAGGCATGGCTACGCCGCGACCGCGATAGCTGGCAAGGTCAAGGTCAACTAAAGTCCAGATCACGATTCAATAGTGGGAATAACCGCGCCCCGGCGACTCAATCGGCCAACGACCCGGATTGGGTTGCAATTGCCGCGACGCATGAGGCGCGGGAGCCAGAAAAACAGGAGGTTAATCAATAATGCAAAGTTTAGGGTCAGCACTCGAACGGATACGTTCCGCCGGCGAAGCATTGCCGGACGACTCCCAGTGTCAGGTCTGCGGCTATTTTGACATAACACACCCGGACGTGCGCCGGATTTTACTCGACCGCGATCCGACCGAGCGTGTTCTTCAGTCGGCCCGGTGTCGGTGTCAGGGGATAGCAGAGGAAAAGGCCCGCACCGACCAATTCCGCATTAACCAGGCGGCGCTTCCCACTGGCGGTATACCCCGGACTTTTCAGACATTCATCGAGCGACCGGGAACCGGGAAGATGCTGGAGGCGGCGCGACTGTTCGCCTCCGGGCAAGGACCGAAGATGTTGATCCTGGTCGGCCAGACCGGGACCGGCAAAAGCCACCTTTTGGAAGCTATCGGGCGCCACGCCCTCGATTGCGGTCGGACTGTCCGGTATGATCTCGCTTCCACATTTCTGAACCGCCTCCGGCATACATACGACTCCGACGCCGGCGAGGACGTACACGACCTGACGGCCTGGTATCAATTTCGGCATACCGTTTTATTGGACGACATCGGCATCGAAGCGGCGACGCCCTGGGTCCGGGAGCAGCTAACGACAACGATCGAGGAACGGCTCCACTCCGGTGGATGGCTGGCAATGGCGACCAATCTGACCAAGGAAGCGCTGGCCTCCCGGATGGGCGACCGGCTGGCGTCCCGGTTATATGCCGGCAATCCTGATCTGCCAGAGGTCGCGCTTGTCTATAATACGGCGGAGGATTATCGAGCATGAGAATAATACAACGGACTTGCCTGGAATGTGGCGGCTCCATGACCGCCGAGCTTTTGAGACCCGACCCGCATCAGCCGCCGGAGTTTCTGCTGATCTGTCCATGCGGCCACTCGGAGCCAGCATCCCCGGACATCGAGGCCGAGCTTGAGGACCGGCCCCGGATGCCAGGATTCTAAGGAGGTTGAACCATGAATATTCCCTATTATCATATTAGGCAGTACGTCCCGATGGCCCGACCCTACGAGGCTTGCCGCTGATGTTATTTGATTTTCAAGAAGCTATCGTCGAATGGGCTATCGAGCGTGAGCGATGCGCGATCTTCGCTGATTGTGGGCTTGGCAAAACTATCATGCAACTTGAATGGCTCCGTCGCATCGGAGGCCGCGGTCTCGTCGTCGCGCCTTTAGCGGTGGCGCAACAGACCCGCTATGAGGGCCGCAAATTTGGCCTGACTGTTCCCTACATTCGCGACGCTACCGATATAGTCGGACCCGGTCTCTATGTCACCAATTATGAGATGGTCGATCATTTCCCTGCGGAATCCATAGATGCCATTGTATTGGATGAGAGTTCGATTTTGAAGTCTATCGATGGCAAGACACGCGGCAAACTGATAGAGATGTATCGTGATGTGGCATATCGTCTTTGTTGCACCGCGACACCAGCCCCAAATGATGTTACTGAGCTGGGTAATCATGCGGAATTTCTCGGGCAAATGACTAATGCTGAGATGTTGGGTGCGTTCTTCGTAAATCGAGATGGTGAATGGGGGTTGAAAGGTTATGCGGTCGAGGCCTTTTACGAATGGATGGCTACCTGGTGCATGATGTTTACAACTCCGGATCAGTTGGGATTCCCAAGCAATGGATACCATCTTCCGCCGTTGAACATCGAGCCGATATTTGTAGATGTTGATCATGCCAGTTATGCTCAGGCGACTGGCCGGTTATTCGTGACTGGTATGGCTGGGGTAGAGGGGCGATTGGTAGCTCGTCGCATGACGATGGCAGAACGCGTGAAACGGGCTGCGGAGATCATTGGCGAATCGGACGAGCAATGGGTCGTTTGGTGCGGACTGAATGATGAAGGGCGCCAATTGCATAGATTATTGGATGATTCAGTCCTGGTGGAAGGCGCCGATTCTCTCGGAGACAAGATACGAGACATCGGCAAGTTTTTTGATCAAAGTACGCGGGTCCTTATTACCAAAGTGCGCATCGGAGGATTTGGTCTCAATCTTCAGCATTGCCACAATATGATGTTCCTGGGTATTTCCGATAGTTATGAACAATATTACCAGGCCATCCGCCGATGCTGGCGATTTGGTCAGGAGTCCCAGGTTAACGTGATAATTCTAACGTCAGATATAGAGAGGGTTGTCTTGGAGAATGTGCAAAACAAAGAACGAGAGCATCAACTTACAGTAGAAGCAATGGCGGGACGGGTGGCCGATTATGATCGGATGGCTTTGAACGGACAATCGGCAGCATCCCAAGAATATGACCTTCAAGCCCCTATTCAATCCGAGCATTATCAGTTGATTCACGGGGATTGCCGCGACCAATTATCGGCGATGCTTCCGGACTCCATAGATTTTACAGTATTTAGTCCACCATTCCTCGACCTATTTAGTTATTCCGCCGATCCGCGTGATCTAGGAAATAGTCATGATGATGCTGAATTTGGATCGATGTATAAAGAAGTGGCAAAGGGATTGTTTCATGTTTCCAAGAAAGGGCGATTGGTAGCGGTTCATGTGGCCCAGGTCCCTGCGAAACTGGCGCATGATGGATTCATAGGGTTAAAGGATTTCCGAGGATTGATTATTCAGATTATGACAGATGAGGGATTTGACTATCACGGTGATGTCACGATAGATAAGAATCCTCAAGCTCAGGCCATCCGAACCCATAGCAAAGCGCTCCTTTTCAAACAATTAAAAAAGGATGCATCATGGCTACGGCCCGGATTGGCCGATTTTATCTTGGTATTCCGTAAGCCCGGAGAATCAATCATTGCCATCCATCCGGACATCACTAATGAGGATTGGGTCACATGGGCGCATCCAGTATGGTATGGATTGAGGGAAAGTGACACGTTGAATAAGGCCGAGGCTCGCACTGAAAAAGATGATAAACATATAGCGCCATTACAACTTGGCGTTATTGAACGATGCATCCGACTCTGGAGCAATCCAGGCGATACAATCCTGAGTCCATTCGCTGGTATTGGGTCGGAAGGTTATGTCGCATTAGAGCATAATCGCAAATTTATAGGGATCGAATTAAAGCCCGAGTATTTCAAAGTGGCGGCGAAGAATCTCCAGAAGGCTATCGAATCACGGACCCAAATCGCGCTACCTTTGATAATTAGTTAGATATGAGAAAGGATGTAATATGTCAGAGATTTGCCCGAAGTGTCAGCGACCTATCAGCGGCGGCACAGGAGTCGGCAACCTGGGATTATGCGGCCAGTGTTGGCGGCAACTGATCCGCTGATGATCCGATGCAACTCATAACCGAGAAGGAATTTCAGGCGACCGTTATCGACCTGGCTCGCACTCACGGCTGGATCGTCGGCTTTACTTACGACGCCCGGAAGTCCGAGCCGGGCGAGCCGGACCTCCGGATGGTGCATCCGGTCCAGCGCCGGGTGATATTCGCGGAACTCAAGACGACCAAAGGCCGGCTGACCACGGGACGGATGAACAAAGCCGGGAGCCGTTGGCTCCCCGGACAGGACGAATGGGCCGACGCGCTGGCATCCTGTCCCGGCGTGGAGTATTACCTCTGGCGCCCGGACGGACTAAACGGGGAGATCGAGCGAATTTTGGGGAGGTGCAGATGATTTACTCAGAGGCGCTTGTGAGTCAATTAGCGATGTTGAATTGGTGGGAACATGACGGTAGTGAAAGTGAGCACATATATAAGGGTATAAGGGCTTCGGAGAAGGATGCTCATCCGATTATGGCCCCGCGGCGATTGAAAAAGATGATGGTGGATATGTTCAGCCAGGGCGACACATATTATATCTCGCAAGAGATCGCCGACGTATTATTGGGCGGATTTGATACTCTGCCCGATAGCCCGTTAGGAGATGTCCGACCCAATTGGCCCTATGGTTGGGCCTTCTTTGAAAAGCCGGTCGTAGTTCCGTTTCCCCACGCTTATCCTTGGGACCTCCAGGGATTAGCATGGGGGCCAGCTTTAGATCAGCAGCGTCAAGGTCTCGGCGGATTGAATCTCGCCGTTTTTGTATCAACTCCGAAAACGGCGCATATGACCTGCGCCGGGATGTCGACGTGGCGTTGGGAAGCTAGCTGGGATCAGCAATGGGGGAGAACAGATGAGAGTCTCCCGGAGGAGTACGCACTGGGGCAATGGATGAGTAAGTTGATCCTCTCATTCTTCGCCTTCATCCGCCAGGAGTGCGTGACTATACAGAATCAGCCGGCAGCCCGGCCAATACGCCGACACCTGCCCAAGTCCTACGCCGCCGAGCCTATAATCAAGGTGATTCAACTCCGGCGCCGGAGTACCGCGACCAACGCCGACGAGTCTGTTTCGATCGACTACTCTTGCCGTTGGCTGGTCCGGGGCCATTGGCGGAATCAATTCTATCCCGGCTCTAAAAGCCACCGCCCGCGGTACATCCAACCCTATGTTAAAGGCCCGGACGATAAACCACTGAAGCCAACGAAAACCTCCCTGTTCGCCGTGGTTCGCTGACAGCCTGGCCGTGGAGGTCGATCATATATTGAGAGGTGCAGAAATGCCTAATATCGGCGATATTGTCCGGGGGAGCGACCTCGGCAAAACCAGCGGGCGCAAATATATATGGGCCGAATGTCCCGACTGCCTGGAGCAACGCTGGGCGGACTCCCGGCCCCTGGACAAGGGAACGCACCGCCGCTGCCAGGCTTGCGTCCGGGCCGAGGTTAAATCCCGCTGGAGAACCCGGTAAATATCCGCGGTCCCGACCTTGGATGCGTCTGAATTGCACTCTGTGATAGAATGGCCGCATGACGATGAGAGACCGCGTTCAGGAACTGCGCCGCGTCCCGGCGTCGGAACTCCGGGCCAATCCTAAGAATTGGCGGCGCCATCCGCCGGCCCAGGTTGCCGCCCTCCGTGGCGTTCTTGACGACATAGGATTCGCCGACGCGGTGATCGCCCGCGAAACTCCCGACGGCCTGGAGCTTATCGACGGCCACCTCCGGCAAGAAGTGATGGGAGACCAGCCGGTCCCGGTCCTGATCGTGGACGTGACCGAAGAAGAAGCGGACAAGATGCTCCTCACTTATGACCCGCTGGCGATGATGGCCCAAGCCGACCAGGACCAACTCCTCGACCTACTCCACCACACCCAGTTCGCCGACAAAGCGGTTAACGATATGCTGGAGGCGTTGGCTAATGGGGAGCGGATGCCGATGCCGGACCTGACCGAGCCGGTCACCGACAACGCCTATACCCAAACCGTTGACATCCCGATCTATTACCCGACAGGGCCGCAACCGGCCATTGAAGAATTGACCGACCGAAGCACTGCCGATGAGTTAATCGGTCAGATAAGACAAGCGGAATTGCCGCCAACCATAGAACGATTCCTCCTGGACGCTGCCGAACGACACGTTGCGTTTAACTTTCAACGCATCGCTAACTACTATGCTCACTCCTCCCCGAACATCCAGGCATTGATGGAGCGGTCGGCCCTCGTAATAGTTGATTATGACCAAGCCATCGCTAACGGCTTTGTACGCCTCAAGGAGGACATCGACGCGGCGTTCACCGAGGACTATCCGTATGCGTGAGGACTTCTGCGCATTCATCCTGACTCACGGCCGACCGGATAAAGTAATTACATACCGGACGCTACGAACTCACGGTTACACCGGGAAGGTCTTTATCGTGATTGATGACGAGGATGCGGATGGCGAGGAGTACAAGCGAATCTATGGCGACGATGTTCTGGTATTCTCCAAGGATGAGGTCGGACGATATACCGACCCGTTTGATAACTTCTCCGACCGGAGGACTGCCCTCTGGGCGAGAAACGCCTGTTGGGACTTGGCGAAGCAAGCGGGCTATCGTTACTTCATCCAACTTGATGATGATTATACCCATTGGAAGTACCACAGAATGGGGAAAGGTCACCGGCTGAGTTCTTCAATAGCTGAAGAATACCACGCCTGGAAAACCAAGAACCTTGATGCGGTCTTTAATGCGTTGGTCAAATTCGTTGAGACCACGCCAATCAAAACGGTCGCACTATCCCAAGGCGGCGACCATATTGGTGATTCGGGTGGCTCCAGTAGCCCTCGGCGATTCAAGAGAAAAGCAATGAATAGCTTTGTTTGTGATACGCAAAAGCCGTTCTTGTTCCGAGGGCGGATTAACGACGATGTGAATACTTATGTCTCCCTTGGCCGCACCGGCGATTTATTCTTTACTGATATGCAATTGCAACTTGAGCAACTTCAGACCCAAACGAATCCCGGCGGGATGACCGAGTTATATCTGGACTCTGGCACGTATGTGAAGTCCTTCTATACAGTTATGGCGGCGCCTTCTTGCACAACAATCGGGCTAATGGGACACTTCAATAAGCGGCTTCATCACAAGATTAACTGGCGGACGGCGGTCCCATTGATTGTCCCGGCGCCTAAATTAGTCACTGGATAAGTCATGGCTTTACAAAACGGGACGAAGATCGGCGCCGAATTAAGGCGGTCCCAGGTCTTGCAATTGAAGCAGGCCGGAGCGTCGGAGCAAGCTATTGCGGAGCAGCTCGGCGTATCCAAGACGCAGATAAACAACGACGTCAAGCGCCGCCTGGCGGAGATTAAGAAGTCCGACACCGAGGCGGTTGAGCAAGAATACACGCTCCAGAAGTCCCGCTATGAACGGCTTCTTCTCCGGTGGTGGAGCCAGGCGATCGGCCCCGACGACACCCAGGCCGCGAGAGCAACCGGTGTCGTTCTGGACATCCTCCGCCGCCTGGATCTGATCGGCGGACTTGTCCCGGATAAACCATTGATCCAACTCCAGCAGCAAAACCTTATAGTCGGCGGCGTAACCTTCGCGGACCTCCTCCGGGAAGCGATGGACGGCGCCGGCCAAGTCGTGGAGGGAGAACGTGTCGATTTGGGGACTGACCTGGCCTTGG
>Ga0208030_1001360_pt1 | contig 14238 bp, 14 predicted proteins | sample MalvirDeepMed_M9_FD_184246 | JGI IMG/M metagenome (GOLD analysis project Ga0208030, IMG submission 184246) | Marine viral communities from the Global Malaspina Expedition - Malaspina viral metaG DeepMed_M9 (SPAdes) (version 2) | ecosystem: Environmental > Aquatic > Marine > Oceanic | place...
CTTCTTGTCATATTTTTTATCTTTTTCTAGATCTCTAATTTCGCTTTTCTTTTTCTCAGACGAGGGATCTTTTTTAAGCCTTTTGATTTTCTCGTCATCATCTTTTACAGCATCTTTTTCATGTTCTTTTTTTTCTTTTTTGGTATCACGTTTGAGTTCTTTTCTATCAACTTTATCCCACTCTTTTTTGGTTTTACCTGAGGTACCTTTAGCGTCTTTTTTAGAGTCCTTCTTCTTTTTATCATTATTTTTTTTCATATGAACATAATAACCATCCGCTCCCATTTTACCGTCCTTAGGGGCACGGATTTTTTGAAGTGTAATAGTAGTTGCTGTAATTGCAGCAATGCCATACCCTTCATCATACATAAAATCAATAATCTCTTTGATTTCTGCTTCTGAAAGCACTTCGCCCCTATTCTTCATATATTCTGAAAATTTCTCTGGACCCTCTACAGCTACTCCCTGTTTTAGAGCTTTTTTCTTTGCCCCGGGTCCAGTATAACACTTGCCCTGGTCTCCCCATTGATAACCCGCTTTACCGTCTACATTACAGTTTTTTAGAGGCATATCCCCCTCCTTTATTATTTACTTATGCACGCACGCACATCCGTCGCAGCATACGGTTGTATCATGGCAATCGCATGTCCTGGATGCATAATGGCAAAGGCAGTGCTTTACCCCACATCCTAGAGCTACGCCGCCAATAAATGTAATTACTAAAATTAAAAACTCTATCATAATTACCCCCTCATAATACCAGATAAATAGCTATAAAGCTATACACCTAACAGTTATGCAGGGGCCTTAAATCATCAGGAAAAGGACTTGCCGCATCCACAAGATTTGGTTGCTGACTTATTAGTAAATTTAAAACCCGACTGGACTAGGCTAATCTCATAATCTACGGTGGTTTCGGACAACATGAAAGAGCTTTGAGGATCAATGCAAATTTTGAGATTCTCTTCATCAAATTCTATTACCGTATCATCAGCACGAGGTTCAGGCTCTATTTTAACATCATACAAAAAACCTGAACATCCTCCTCCCTTTACAGAAATACGAACCATCTCAGGAGAGGTTACTGAACTTTTTAGAATATCTATAGCCTTTTCGGTAAATTGAATCATATTTTACACCTTACGTAGCACGATCCATAGATTCTTTTACTGGATCGAATGGTTTAATTTTAGTACCTTTAACTGTGATCAAAGGAGCATTTTCCCAGGTGGGGTTGCTCTTGCCGCTCCCGCTTCCCTTCTTAACATCTCCCATATTTCTTTTATCTAGAAAATCATCAGAGTTAAGAACCCGGTCATACCTAACTGGAACTTCCGCGTCTCCGTAAGATTCTGAGATGACATTCTCAATAAACCCTTTGTCCACACCACAAATGCACGGCATGTTCTTACGAGGATCAAACCATTTCATGTTTAAGGCGCGTCCTACAATCTCAGCTAAGGGCTCTTCAAAGAAATTCCCTAGAGAGATGTGCTGATAGGGACAAGGCATAATATCACCATAGCGAGACACAGGAAGAATTCTTTTAACTGCAATACATCCAATATCACGACCATACGAAGGAGTCATGTGAGTAAAAATATCATACTCTTCTTCAAACTGTTGAAGGATTTTACCTTCTGTTTCGGTCATCATTTGATCAGTTACGTTTTCAAATGCCCCCACAGGCTTAGCATATACAACGTAGGTGCCTACTTCTTTAGACTTTGCAAAGTCTAGGAAGTTTCGCCACTCATCAGTGTAAATTCTATCTTTCCAGATGACGGTAGAAAGGATCACATGCAAATCTGCTTCTTTACAGGCATCAATAGCTTTCATTACTCTAGCCCAAGAACCAGGAGCACGTCGAAAAGTGTCGTGATCTTCAGCCGAAGCTCCATCAAGACTTAGCTGTACTTTATCAATTCCTATGCTCTTGAGATGCTTAGCTTTTTTATGATCGAGGAACCATCCATTAGAATCGGTAACTAAATAAAATTTAGAAGGATCAATGGCTTCTACGAGTTGATCGTATTCTTTAATAATAAGAGGTTCACCACCTGTGATAACAAAATTAGCTAATCCCATTTCGTCTGCTTCTGTGGAGAGCCTCCTTACATCTTCAAGCTCAAATTTTCTTCTTCCACTAGCCTTTTCCCAATCTTTGGGAACGTAGAATTTGTCAATACAACAGTGCTCACAGTCGAAATTGCACAGGTAATCATATTGAAATTGAATAATAGCAATGCTTTGGCCGTTAGCAATCTTCTCTGGGAATTTCATCATCTTATCATAGACATGGGGCTTATAAGACTTAAGCCAGTTTTGACGCAGCCCCTCTGACTTTACGTCGGTGTTTTGCATCACCTTACTCTCAGAAAGCTTACGCAATTCAGCAGACGTAAACTTTTTGCCATCAGAAATGTCTTTGGCTAGATTAGAAAGCTCTTCTTGCGACCAAATGGGAGCTGGATCGTAAGCGTTTCCTTCTAGGGGATTATGAAACATGGCATCGTGGGAATTAGGCATTAAATTTTCTCCTCAACTGCGTTTAATAAAAAATTTTTTTTGACAAATTAGGGTTTTGTCTCACCCAATCTATCTCTTTGCTTTGATTTCATCTTCAGTGCTTTGTTTTACTTCATATCGAGCGTTCATTTGAGAACCATCATGACGAACTCCTCCTCGATAGGAATGATCATCAATTTCTGCTCCTCTGGATTCATCTATCTCAATATCTACATTAAGAGCAGAAACAAACCATATTTTACCGTTCATATCTTTAACACGATACTGCGGCTTGATTCTACCTCGAATATCATCAATAATGACTTTTGTACCCTTTGTCAATGTTATTTTTTCACCATTTTTACCATCATGAACTTCGTCTTCCGTCATAGTGCCAATTTGGTTAATAACCATTTTCCATTTTTTGGAATTATGCTTAAACCATTCTTCTCCAGTAACATTAGAGATAAATTCTTGTTTTTTAGCCATTTCCTTCCTCCTTAATATCCACTAACTCTATATTACACCTAACAGCTTGATTAGGGGGTGCTCTATACCCATGAAAAGTATGAAAACTACTCGCGCCCTCTTCTCCATAAGCCAATTTAGCCGGAATGACCAAATCCCATCGATCTCCTACGTGCATTGAGAGCAAAGCTTGGTCTAGGCCAGCAATAGATTCCCCTTTGCTATAAATATCGTCTTTTGGAGTCGAAGTTCCGATAGTAATTGGAATGGGTCCGCTAAAAGGGTTTTTTTCATCATAAGTACTATAAAAGATATCATCTACATACTCTTTTTTATCATAATCGTATAAAGAAGAAGTAACACCCTCATTTGACCATAATTCATAATGCATCATAACCGTCTGACCCATGTTTGGAGTCTTTCCACCCCCTTTTTTCAAAATATTGATTTTTAGTCCACTTAGGGCAGCAAAAAAGTAGTTGGTGTTTTCTTGCATTCGGGGAATCATGCTTACCTCTTAATTAATGATTTCTAGACTACGTTCTCGTAAAATGGCAATTTTGACCTTTTTTCCGTGACTTTCTTTTAATTTAGCTGCTACTTCATCCGAATAACTAGCCGCCATCACTATAACAGCGTCTACAGGGTCTGTGTCAAGATTTTTACTCGAAACAATAGGAATATGAGTTGCTGGAGTATACTTATTTTGTTTGAAAGGAGCATCGTCGATTACATACTTGATTTTATTGGCTAAATTAGCTAAAGACAGTATTGCAAGAGCTTGGTGACCTGCCCCCCACGTTGCAACACGAAAAAAACTGTTTACATAGTCGTGAAGGTCTTCCGTAAGCAATTCTCTAAATTCAACAAACTTGGAAAGGTCAGTTTCTGTTCTTTTTTTGACTGTAGCGCGTAAAATATAATTATACCATGTTTCTTTACATTCTAAAACTTCAAATCCATTTCGTTGAAGGGTTTGAATAAGTGTATCATGAGTAAAATAGAAAAGATGATCCCCTATAAACTCAGAAAATAAATTTTCACGTATCATCATATCAAAATTAGGAACTTCAACTACGCCAATAGCACCGTCTACTAAATTTGCATATATGCCTTGAAGAGTTCCGTTGGGATCAGGCAAATGCTCAAAGAAATTCATTATAAAAAACGCATCAAACGGAGCATTGGGAATTTTGTCCTCTGGTCCTTCAACAAACATTTCATAAACATCCAGACCATTATCTATACACTTTTGAACAGCACTTTTTGATGCCTCAATTCCGTAACAGTGAATTTTATTTTTTTTTATTAAAGATAAATAGTCGCCAGTGCCACATCCAATCTCCACCACCTTCTTGTTATATAAATTATGATGAAAAGCAAAATGTCTCAAACTGAGTTGTTGAAACTGATTGCTCCTAAATGTTTTCATATCTTCTGAAAAACCGACTGCTCTGATCACCTCTTTGTAATACGGCACAGGGTCGTTATCTAATTGAACGAGACCGCACGGTATGCATTGACATACACGAAGATCAACGCCTTTTTCAGTGGTCAAATCCTCCTTACGTGGAAGATACTGAGCTGCTTTAGGCATATTTTCATAAGTGAGGAGCAATTCTAACCCCGCTCCGCAAACTCGGCAAGATCTCATTGCATATGTTTCCTATACATTTCGTGTACATTAACTAGATTTTTAGGGCACTTATCGTGCCATTCGAGGTATCCGGGCACTCCTGGCGATAATCCTGAATTTGGAGGAGTGTATTCTTTGTCTACAGTACAATCATATAAAATAGAAAAGAAATGACTTCGTGTTTCACGATGAAGAAACACTTCATTATAAGCAATTGGTTCAGGCTCAAACCAAAACTCATCATGTAAAACTCCTAGCTCAATTTCAGACACTTTCTTAACGCGATGATGAAGAGTTTCGTTAAATCTAACAATGCCTCCCGGAATATGCCACCCTTGACCAGAAAATTCGTCATCTCGCCACGCGAGCAAGAGTCGTTGATTTTGGTCTCTTAATAACAGGTCCACATTCATGATGGGGGTCATTCGAGTAACACAATTAAACAAATCTTCTGGAAGTCCAATTCCAGGGTGCTTTTTGCGGTAATCTTTTACTTCAGTGTCCAACAAACGAATAATATCCGACATAAAAGTCATATTTTCTCCTAGTACTCAAAACAAAGCGGACTTATTTCACTTTTATGACTCAAATACCAAAAATACATGTTTTTTAGGGCCTTTTGAAATGGAGTAAATTGAAAATTAGTCTCATTGACAAATAAAGAATTGCTCCCACTATATTCTACTTTAATTTTATCATTTTTCAAGTCTATATCTAAATTTTTACCAGATATTTGGATAATTTCTTCTGCAATAGCTTTCCACTCTCTCGCCACCCCACTACATATATTATATACGTGTTTTTCGGGTTTGTTTTCTATAAACCACTTAACGACTCTAATAAGATCATCAATATACAAAAAATCAAATAAAGAATTCTGCTTTATGATAATCGGAAGGTCAAAAACAGCTTTACAACACGCATTTGAGATAAATCTGTATCGCCAATCATCAAGTTCTCCAAAAACTCCAAAAATACGAAGGTTATAGATGTTATCGCTTCCATTTGCATGTTTGTTCATGATATATTTGGAAAAACCGTACTGATCAGTCGGTACAAAAGTATCAAAATACTCTTCACTCATTTTTGGAGTCCAATTTTCTCTTCCAAACTCAGCTCCCGACCCAAAATAAATCATTTTACCAAAATAAGAGGAGCATCGAGCAACATTAAAGAACATGCGAGTATTTTGCTCTAAAACTTGCTTAGGGTCTTTAGTAGAAAAGCGGGGAGCTGCATCATAAGTCGCCGTGTGAATAACTACGTCAAATTTATAATGTCTAATAACTTCAAGTACTTTAGAGGAGTCTAATAAGTCCAAACCTTTTCTACTAAAAGAATAAACCTGATATTTATCATTTTGTAGTTTTTTGAATATACTTTTGGCGATGAAACCATTACCGCCTGTAACTAAGATTTTTTTATTCATTTAACATATTGCTTTCAAACTCTTCTCTATCCAAAAATGGATATAGGTCTTCCATCGGAGCAGAGGAGAAACTTCCATCCTCATTTTTCTTAGTAGAAGTTCTAGGGAAAGTTTCCTGTGTAGGAAGCATGTGAATTTCACATATCACAGGTCCTTCGGCTTGCAACACCTTATTTATTATTTCTTCCATGTGTGGATGCATATATATTGATTCATAGCTAATACGATATGACTGTGCAATATTATGGAAATAGGGCAACGTTACACCGGTCTCCTCGCTACTTGCTACACGTTGCTCAAAATGCTTATCTTGAGAGTTTCTGATGGACACATAACCGGAGTTGTTCAAAACAAAAAACTTAATAGGTAAATTTAACCTGTGTATTGTCTCCAGTTCCTGGACGTTCATAATAAACCCACCATCTCCATCTACACAAATTGTATGTCGTCTGTCAGAGGCTATACAGCCGCCTATAGCAGCCGCTATGCCAAAGCCCATAGATCCCAGACCTTCGCTATTAAAAATTCTCTGGCCCTTTTTTACTTTAAAAGCTTGCATGGTAATTTCACTACATGCGCCTGAGCTGCCTGGAATGAGCAAATCAGTCGGTGACATGAGATTGGAAAGAGTCTCAATAAAAGCATAGTTATTAACTTTATACTTTTGTTTAAAATATTCGGGAAGACAAACTGGATAGTTTGCTTGCCATTGTTTACATTGTTTAAGCCACGATATGTGGGGGGGAATCCCTCTCTCAGGGAGAGAGAAAGGGTGATACATTGTTAGCATTGCATCAATAAAGTCTCCCGCATCATCATGGATGGGATAGTCAATATCAAATCCCATCTTATCAATCTCACTATCGTCAATATCAACTATAACTTTCTTAGCTTTCTTAGCAAAGTTCTCATGGTTGAAAGCGGTCTGCCCATGATCAAGGCGAGCCCCTATAGAAATAAATAAGTCAGCGTTCTGTTGAGAAAAATTAGCTCCACGATGTGCAGCAATTCCTGGACGACCAACAAACAGCGGATGATCCTCCTCCAGTAGATCTATACCTTTCCACGTAGTTAACACTGGTATTTGAAGCTTATCAATCAGTTGATGAAATTTATCTATGGCGTTAGCTGATCTAATTCCATTACCTGCAAGAATGATAGGACGTTTAGACTCTTCGATTAATTTAAAAATTCCTGTGACATCCTTCTTCACATCTTTTTTATAAGGAAGTAGAGTCGCAGATGAAAGTATTTGATCAGGATCGATCATAGCCGCCTGCACATCTAACGGTATATCGATCCACACAGGTCCTTGTCTACCCGTCGAAGCTTTTCGATAAGCCGTTTCTAAAATTACCTTAATCATATTAGGGTCTTTTACAATTTGAGCATACTTGGTAATAGGTTTAACAATACTAACAATATCTATTTCTTGAAAACCGATTTGCCTTACCCTCCGTAATCCCTTCATATCCTTACTTTGTACTTGACCTGAAATCATGATCATCGGAATAGAATCAAGCCATGCAGATGCCACACCTGTAATAGTGTTAGTGCCCCCAGGACCTGTTGTCACGAGACAGACCGAAGGTTTGTTTGTATACTGAGCATACGCTTCACCAGCAATAGCTACAGCTTGTTCATGCAGGTTACAAACATACTTTAAATTACTTTTACCCACTGAGTCTACTAGATGCAGACATCCTCCTCCAGAAAGCGTAAAGATGTGCTTAATACCACGGTCTTCTAAAAAACGCACTACATAATCAGAGAGCTTTATCATTAGTCAATCCAATAGTTAATAATAGTTTTGCGATTTTCGTTTTCGGTTATATTTTCATCGGTATAGTAGGAGTCATCTATATAATGAGTGGAGGAAACTTCTTCAATCACGCAACCTTCCTTACTGGTAAAACTATGTCTAACTTTAGGCTCAACGGTTATCACATCACCCTTTTCTAAAACATGTAACGTGTCATCTAGATAAAGATTGACGGAGCCATGAAGTACAACAAAGGTCTCCTCTTTCTTTTTATGATACTGTTCTGGATGATTTTGGTTAGGCAAAACAATAATTAGTTTCTTACAGTATTCTCTATTGACTACCGTGATCATACTAATACCTGTGTCATAAAATTTATCAACACCGTAATGATGAGAAATTTCCAGTTTGGCTTTACCGGGGAATACCACAGCAGATCTTTGTAAAAACCATTTGACATCCTGAACTATTTTTAAAATACTTTCTCTAGTTTCTACTTTCTTGACTTGGTTAGCATCATCTTTCCATTTGTGATGGGTATGTATGATGGGGTCATTAGGTTCAAATGTGTGAGTAGCCACATAATGGGTATACTTCGACATGTCGTTTGCCAACACCTGATCTTCTTGTGCAGGCCATGCATAATATACATTAGATCTATCAATAGTTTCTCCTTCTTCAATGCGAGTTTTGGCAAAGACCCCGCGTTTAAATTGGCGTAGGTCACTTAGTTCTTTATCAGACGGGAAATATCTGGAACCTCCATCTCCACACATCTTAAGTGCTGAGGAGGCTGCTCGTAGCCACTCTCTCATCTCTTCTGCGTTAACAGAGTAGGCATTCCGTGGATATTCGTCGGTCTCAAGTGCCACATGTTTTTCAAATAGCTCAGCTCCCTTAGCAATAGCGAGCATAACGGCACTATAGTTGTCAGGATCTTCATGAGTAGAAAACCCAATAGGAACATCTTTGTACCTCTTTTTTAGATAGTCAATCTGATTTAGTTCCAGCGATTCTAATCGTGTTGGATATTCTCCCACGCAATGCATGAGAAAGAATTTTTTATCTCTATTTTTTAGAAAGCTTACTACATTATCTACTTCGTCTACGTTAGCACCAGCGGCTGAAATAACGATGCGACTATTAAGTTCAACAACTTTATTTAAGAGAGGCCAATCATTAAAGGAACAACTCGCTACTTTAATAAAACTAAACCCCATGTCCTTGATAAGATCTACAGACGGTTCGTCGAAGGCTGTACACATAGTACGAAAACCTGAATGCTCAGCTGCTTTTTTTAGAGTCTCAAACTGTTCTCTACTCAGTTGTGTTTCTAAAAATCTCTTAACATATTTATGATCTAGCTTATCTCGATAGTCAGGGCGGATGAAAGTATCTAAATCCCTAAACTGAAACTTGAAAGCAAAACGGAAGTCCTCTTTAAAATCTCTAGCCAGAGAAGCAAATGCCTTAATGGTATTGATACCATGCTCAAGATCTCCCATATGGTTATTAGCCATTTCAAGAATAACTAATTTCTCATTCATAGATATAGTCCTTGTATTTATCTAAATTATCCATTAAAAAAGCTGGGTGACTTTCTTTTGTCATGGGAACTTCTGTTGTATTATAATCCATAAACATCCTTTGTAAAGATTCTTCTTTAGAAGAATGTTCAAATTTAATCTCTTGCCCTGGAAGAGTGTCTCTAGAGTGTGCCCAGCTTTTATATTTCTGAAACACTGTTTCGCCGTCTGTGTGGTCTAGAAAAGTAAAATGCCAGCCAGCATTTTCAATATTAGGATGGGTATGTAAACCCAGGCTTCTAACAGTTGAAGGTAGAAATTGTTTAAGAAAAGAAAATTGAGTCATCTCAGCCACACCTATATTTTTACAGAATAAATTAAATTTAAAAACATACATATCAAGCATGAAGCCGAAACTTGGTCTCGTTAGTATAGGCTGATGATTTTGATCTAATGCATGTTGGTTTCCTACTTGTAAGGGATACAAATCTTTATTATTTGATAAAAAATCTTTACCTTTAGAAAAAGCTTGTTCATTTAAAATTTCATCCAACGCACTAATATAAATAATATCATCGTCTTGAGCCCCCAGCTCCTTTAATACTTTTAGCGGATAGTTTCCTTGAAAATGATCTCTAATCCAATCTGGGGTATGTTGACCGTTGGCACTTCTGTCATAGAGGGAATAGTTATCCAATAATTCTGGTTGCTTTTCAATCTCTTCTTGAAAGGAGTCGAATTTACTATAAACAATCTTAGATTTATACTTTTCAAATCTTTTATGATCAAAGTTAAATGGTTTAGGAAGACCGGTGTGAGTTTGAGCTGCTTCAACAACGATAAACTTATCTACAAAGTCCCAGTGTTGATTTAATCTCAGTTCGTAAAGGTCGTTTTCATTCCAAAACAAAGTGCAATCATACACTGTCATCTGGCACTCTCTCAAATTTAGTGATAAAGGACGAGTAGTCACTCAAAGTAATATCATGTTCTTTTGTAAAGGGACCCGGATGATGATTCTTAATAATAGTTTTAGCAGTTATTCCCCATTGATGTAAAAGAGGACTGGGGTTTAGAAGAGGAAGAGAGCCTTTTAGTTTTTCAAACAAAGCGTGTGTTATATAATATCTTTCGTCCCAATCGAGCATTATATTCGTATTATAAAAGTTATCTTTACACTGCGCAAAAGACTTAACAGTATACTTCTTGTTTTTCCACTTCACCGTCTTGTAGTAATATTTATAGTGGGATACCGGTAGCCAAATGTTTTGTTCACAATCAGGAAAGTGTCTAATTTTATCTCGTACAATAACCTGAGGTAAAATTATGTCAGAGTCCATTTGTATATAAATATCACCTTCAGAAATGATACGCTGTTGTCTTTCTTGATATTCTTGAAGGGTGGTAAAATATATTACCGCATCAGAATGAATGTCTTGAATGGTATTATAGATAGAGCTGTCTATGTCATGACCCCCCGAACTATAAATATAAATATAAAAAATAGGTGACTTCTCAGGAACTTCCACCCCAGATACCTTATTGGTAATAAATACCTTCTCCCATTCTATCATATTCCATATATTATGGCCAATAAAGATAATGTCTTTAACTTTAGAAATATCGTGTTGAATGAACACGTTCATATAATAAGTCCTCGCAAACTGGGAGGTAACGATTCCTTATACGGGTGAATGCTATCTTCCCATTCTATTTTTCTAGAATACTTTTCGTTGTCAAATGGATAAAGATAACGCTCAAAAGGTGAAACCCCCCCCCATTTTTTTGAATAGTAGGGAATATACCATTCATGTAATATAGACTTTCCAAATATTTCTATACCATAGTCTAAAAGTTTGTGTTTATTACCCGTTCTTCCTCTTAGTCTTTCATCTACGTTCCAGTCTTTCTCTAAGTGCAATAGGGGGTCACAACTAATTCTACAAACCCAGGGAGGAGTGCTCTCGGGCTTTCCATCTATTGAATGCATGTACAGCTTAAGATTATTGGGATCAAGACCCCATTCAAGATAACATCTCCTATGCCAATCGTGCTCACCTCCACACAGAGGATAAAAATTAATATCTTCACACCCAAGTTTTTCCCAACCGAGTTTTGTATGTAACATAACTCCCATGGGCTGTATATCGTCTGGGCTCTGGCTAGAAATACAAATATAATATTTGGAATCAAGGTGGTCTGCTGCCACATGAAGACAATCGTCAAATGAGTTCTTTTGAGTAAACACCACATCGGGTTGCAAGCTCATAACACAATCTACATTATGAATATCAAATCCTTTATGTTTGGTTTCATTAATATATTGTAAAGGAGAATTATCTCCCCTCGGCTCAAGATTAATATTATATTTATCTGCTAAATTACCACACGATTCAAACATTTCATCTGTGTAGCGAGCCAAATACAGAGTTGACGTGATATCGTGTTTGGTTTTTTCTAATATAGATTCCAATCCAAAATCAAGCCACGGTATTTCTTGCTTGGAAGCTATGATGGTAGCTAATTCAATTTTCATTTTTGGTAAACTCTACTAAAGTATCAACACATTCGTTAAAGGTAGACCCTTTTTTATAAATACTCATAATGTTGTCTACTGGAATAAGATCCGGTTTAATCCACCAATCTTCCCAAGCGTCCCCATTATCAAAAGAGACATCTTCAAATAACATCTTGTAGCCCAAATCCTCTAATCTACTTCTAGTTGGAGCAGTAATCGCATTGTCCCATTTGAAAGACTCATGTTCCAGTGTCATACATTTAAATGAAACCCCAGCTTCTAGTATTCTAGGAAGAACGCGGTGAGATAGGTTTAACCCTTCAATGACGTGCGTTATTCCGCTAAACGGATCGGCAACGCGGTATCGTCCCCCTACATCGACATCAAGAGAAATATAATCTACAGCCTTTTCCTTTAGATTATTTTTTAATATTTCTGTCAACCCTTCTGTGGTTGCATCGACTTGAAAAAAGATAGATTTTCTTGCATTGCTCCAGTGGTGATCAGCTTCTATATCTCCTATATCAAAGGCCAGCCCATCCCAGTTTAAATATTTTTCTAAAGCATACGTATTGTTTCCTCCTTGCGGAAGATTACATCCCACATCTAAAAACACACCAGGTTTTTGGAGATGTTTAGCCAACACATGGTATACAAATTCATCCTGTCGTTCCAGACTTTCAAACTGAATCATCCTATTCTCCCGCTACCATATAAAATGAGTGCAGTAATATTTTACTATATCTTTTAACTCAGAATCAAAATCGCACTTAGGATTCCATCCCAAATTTTTCAGTTTGGAATCATTAATACTGTATCTAACATCTTGTCCCGCTCTGGACATCCCTAAGTCCAAATGTTTGTCGTAGTCAGTATTAGGAATAGCTAGATCAATTATCTTTTGAACTACATTTAGATTTGTGTCTTCGTAATTCCCGGATATATTATATGTTTGATTTTCTATATTATTATCTATAATTGTAAGAATGGCGTCAGCAGTATCTTTTGCATGTAACCATGTTCTAACAGGAGTTCCTTGATTATGCAGAGGAATCTTTCTTCCAAGTTTTAAGTACTTAACTGTTTTTGGAATCAATTTTTCTACATATTGACCTACCCCGTAATTATTAGTAGGTCTCACAATAACATACCGTGTTCCATAAGTTCGGTGCCACGCACAGATAAACATATCAGCAGCCGCTTTGGTAGCTGAATATGGATTGCTTGGACAAAGTATCTGGGTTTCTTTAAACGAGCCTACCTTAATATCTCCATAAACCTCGTCAGTACTAAAATGAATAAAAAGAGGAGCACCTTGAGTCTCTGTTCTATATTCCCTCAGTAGATTTAAAATCTTATGAACACCATTAACATTTGACTTAACGAACTGATCGTTCTTGACGATGCTATTGCCAACGTGGGTTTCAGCAGCAGTATTAATTACATAGTCACAATCATATAGGAACTCTAGATCATTTATATCGGTGTGATTAAAAGAAAAATTATCATAAGATTTAAATTCTTCTAGAACTTTTGGTTGAGAAGCGTAGGTCATACTGTCAATACCACGAACGTACCATCCTCTTTGGAGAACCTTTCTGGTTAGATGAGATCCCATGAATCCCAGGCATCCAGTTATATAAACTAATTTCATACCAATCCTCTTGCTATCATAAAGTTACTCACTACGTTTCCTATCTTTTTTATATCTTCCTCATCAATACCAATAAAAGTACCTAAAAAGAATGAGTTAGTGGTGGCTATCTTACTTACCGGAAATTCTTCGCATATGTTATTATACTTCATCTTTAGGTCTTTGTAGGCTGGATGATACAAAAGATTTCCAGCGAAGTAGGGTCTGGTTTGTATTTTATTGTTTTCTAAATGATCAATTAAATCCTGTTTAATAAAAGGAGCACTCTCTTTTATTGTAGTCAAGAAACAAAACCAGCATGTATCTGCGAGAGGAAGATTCTTAGAAATATAAAAATAATTATCGTATTTACTGAAGATGGCACACAATCTTTTATAATTTTTTCTCCTGGCCGCTTCCATTTCAGGTAATTTTTTGAGCTGCTCCAACCCTAGCGCTCCCTGGATCTCGATTGGCTTGAGGTTGTATCCTATCTCTCTATAGACGTAACGGTGATCATAAATAAGATCGGGCAACTCAGGTATCCAATTTTTAAACCTTGTGCCACATGCGGTGTCCTCCAGTACGCACCCAGCTTTTCCAATGTTGCAGTAACAATCACGGCCCCAGTCTCGTAAACTGTTCAGGGTTCGGAAGATCTTCGGATCGTCAGTGGCCACATACCCTCCCTCAGCCGTGGTCATGTGGTGAGCAGGATAAAATGAACATGTAGACATTTTACCGAAGGAGCCTAGTGG
>Ga0208030_1001365_pt1 | contig 14199 bp, 24 predicted proteins | sample MalvirDeepMed_M9_FD_184246 | JGI IMG/M metagenome (GOLD analysis project Ga0208030, IMG submission 184246) | Marine viral communities from the Global Malaspina Expedition - Malaspina viral metaG DeepMed_M9 (SPAdes) (version 2) | ecosystem: Environmental > Aquatic > Marine > Oceanic | place...
TAGAGTTTGTTACGCTCCGTTTTTTTTTTTGGTTACTTGTTTGCGTTATGAACTTTCAGCATTGCAATTGTACTTATTGGTACAATGAGTGCTGCAAGTATAACACCTAGTGTTGCTAGATCTACCATAAACCATCAACCTAATTGTGATATATACAACCATTGAATCAAAGGTTGAATCTACTTACTAAGGAAACCTTCAAGATGGCTAATTCTAGTACATAGCTTATTGATTTGCGTTACTAGATACAAATTGATTGAAATTGAACCGGTTGCCAAAATGCCAACCAATACGGCAAAATCATCCATGCTTTATCATCTTTTTTTTCAATATATTTAACCTTCGTTTGTTTATTCCATTCAAAATTTGCTTTTCTTTCATGTATGACAATAATGTTTGATATTGATTTTGTGGTTTAATTTCATTAATATCCATTTTAATTTCATGTATCATATTATTTCTAATGTTAAACGGTACAAATAATGGTACATAATACTTATTCATATTATTTCACATGGTTGTGGGTTTGTATCGTCATGAGTACACAAATGAATTTGTTTTTTTTGATTAGAGTTAATTTCTTTTTTTGTCAATGCTGATTTAGCTTTTGCTTTTGTAGTAAATTCTGTTGATGAGATTAATTCATAACCGATATAATCCTTACCTAAATTACGTTCAATTTTCTTTTGCAAAATTTCTAAGTAATATTTCAATATATTTCCCTACCATTCCCCCCATTGTAAAGTAACGTTTGATCGTCATCACTAACTATTTTATTCCATAGACTAACTTCGCAAACTTCAAAGTTTCCATAATAAGCTGGACTTGCGTCACGCCTACCCCAATTTAACGGAAAGCTAGCTGACGTACTTGGTGATACAGCGCCGCTACCTGTCTTTGTAGCTGTTTCTTCATTAGCATTGTCACGTTTTAAGCTAAATTGTGGTGATGAAGCGTTATAGTCAAAACTTGCACAGTAAAAATACCAATTTGTAAAATCAGGAACATAATTATCACTAGTTTGAAAGCTCAAAACTCTAGTGTTATCTACGCCTCTGGCAATATGGAATAACATACGATTAGTATTTTCAAACCTAGCCCAAATATTCCCTACTGCGTCATCAACAGGACTCGGACCCTCAGTATAAGATGTGTTCATAAAAAATTCGTTAGCTGATAGAGATTTAACTTTTAACCAAAAAGCTAATGACCATAATGCGTCAGTTGAATAACCAAAAGAGAATTGTGTTAAAGACGATCCACTAACTCCATAGTCATCTGTGCCGTCAAACAAAACGGCATTGCCTATATCTGACGGTGTTCCAGTAACGTCATAAGTGCCACCTGTCATCGAAATATCTGCTGAAGTTCCGAGTGCTACACTACTTTCCGACGCTTCGTAAATTGTTCCAGATAGTTCTGAAAATTTCCAATAACATTTCAAATCGTCATCGGATAACGGCAATAAACTGCCAAACCGATAAGCATTAACTACATTATTAGACAATTTCGTAACCTTTAATGATAATTTTGATTCCGGCACCGGCTGTTGAAGATCCGATAACATCGCAATTAAAACCAATTAGTGCATCTACTGCCATCGTACTATCTGAGATTACTGCCGGTGTAGCTGCCGTTGCGGAGCTCTTCTCGGTTGCATCAATCGTTAAGAGTGTGCTAAGTATTGTAGATCCGGCTTCAGTAATATCAAATGTTAATCCGGCACCGGTTGGTGCTGTATTTGCAAATGCGGAAACACCGGTAATTTCAAATGCAAAGGGCATACGGATTTGAGCCAAATTATCAGCTACGGTTGCATCACCATCTTCAGCCGTTAATGAAACAATAAATGATAAGGTTGGTGCCACGTTACCGGTTGATGCAACCCATGATGCTGTTGAACCATTTGATAATAATATTTGATTTGCTGAACCGATTGCTAATCTTTCAGCATTGCCGGATGAATCTCCAATTCTGAGATCACCTTCGGTAGTAATTACGGTTGATGCGGTTGAATATCCGTTACCGGAAAAACCCATTAAAATATCTCCTTAATTTTTTGCCATGCTGATGTTTCACTTTCGGTAATTGCACTTGAGCGTTTTTTTGCAAAGTCGAAAATAAATAATATTGCAGCAGCCAAAATAATCACTTTGTAAATCATTTTTTGAATACTCTGCTTAAAACTAGCAAAGCAATGAAAAATATGCCAACAATAGCTAATACGGATGATGTTGATGAATTTGATGTTGTTTGAATATCCATGTTTGATAATGTTTCATCATAATTTGGAGCATTAGCATTTGTTGAATCTACTCTCGGATCTGCGTTTGCAGTTTCATCTTTAACAACTATAATTTTTTGTTCGTTTGCATTGCTAATTGGATTTGCATAATTCTTGAAAAACGTGATTGTGGTTGGCTCCGATGTAATTGGATTCATAACTTTGTACTTGAAAGTTTTAGCATATCTCCCAAATGCTGAATAAGTTGGTGTTGATGGATTACCATCATCCATTTGTTGTTGCAATGCACCTTTTGGTGTAAACAAATTCCATAAAGGCTCTAACCAATCTGACATTTTATCTCTTAATCACCATTATGAGAACTAATATAATAATTCCTATAGCTGCTAAGGATAAAACGGTAGCACCAATACCGGTAATACCAAATATATCATCAATTGTATCTGTTGTTTCCTTAAACGGTTTACCGATTTCACTTATTCCATATCCGGTTGCTGCTAATCCGGCACCGGCAATTCCGGTGCCAATACCAACTTTTACACCGGTTGAAACAATCCTACCTGATGCTGCATCTTTAATTCCATAAACACCGGATGCAATTTTTTGATATGCTGATTGTTGCGGTAACGTTACAACAGGTGCAGCTCCTTTTGCACCGGCTAAAAGTTGAGCCGGTGTTTGAGATGCCGGAGCTCCGGTTAATGATTTATACAATAAACCCAATTGCGTACTTAGTTGTTTGACTACCATTATTGTGATTGCACCAAATTCCAATAAATTGCAAATGTTGCTTGATTACCTGATGATGTTGCCTTTACATTAGCCCTAAAAAAATGATGATGATTGTTTGATACAAAAGCCTCGTATGCACCGGCAGCTACCGCAACACCGTTTGTTGCTGTAAATCCCTGTTCATCAAACCAATTTGAGCCATCTTCAGAAAATTGAATTTTCAAATCTAACGAATCTACACCGGCATCCGTATTATCAACAGTAAGCAATGTTTGATCATATGCTCCAACGTGTTTACTAAATATTGTTACCCATGCATCTGTTGTTGTACCGGTTGTTGAATCTCTAGTATGTGCATAATTGTTTATGATATATCCCAAATAATCATCGGTTGATGCCATGAAAATTAATTGATTAACATCCGGTGTTGAGTTTGCCGGAATATTTACTCTAATATCTGTAAAGGCATATGCGTTTATGATATGCGTTAATTGATGATCAGCAATTGATAATTCATTGCCTACATGAATTTCCGCATCACTATCGGAGCAAAAAATTGCAACGCTCTTAACTTGATTCAAATTGTAATAATTCAAATTGCTATTCATTTGCGTTATGGTACCGGCTGAATCGATACAGGTACCGTTAAGAAAATCTAAATGTAACATACCGGATGGTATATCTTTTATGATATTACCATCGGATGTTGTAAACAACGATCCCATGATTAATCACACACAGAAAGATGTTGAGCTATTAAGCTGATTACGATTGCGGTTACGCCAATGTAAGCGGATGGTACACCAATCTTAGCCAACTTAGATTCAATCTTTTTTGTCATTCTTTTTTATCTCCTTTGGTTTTTTGATTGTTTCCATGCCATTGCGTTTACGTTTTTGTTTATGTTTGCTCATTCTAAATCACTTACCATTTTTTGCTCTAGCCGGTTTAATGAATACTAAATATCCGATAACTAAAGCTGCTGCTAACATTATACCAAAATGCATTGAAACACCAAACACTTTACGCAAATTGAAACACCTTTGATGGAGCTGATGGAGCTGCTGCTGCTGCTTTTGGTTTTAAGAATCCAATAACCAATAATACAATAAATCCAACTATTACAATTGGGAAATACTTTGAACCGGTGATTTTTGCAAATGTAGCTTCAATATTTGCCATGCCGTTCGTTTTACCATTGCCATTTTTACCATTGCCATTTTTACCATTGCCATTAGAGTAAACACCGTTACCGCCATTTTTGCCATTGTTAGAAAATGCATGATAATTACCTAATGCAACAATTTGTTCATTAACCTGATTCATCCATTGCTCCGATGATTTTTGACCGGCTAACAATTCAACAATTAATGGATCGTCTTTTTGTGTAGTTAGTGTATGACCATCATTAAATCGTTCATCAGCCGTTTCGGTTGTTGCACCATCGGAGCCAAATGTATTAGCTCCTAATTGAACATTGTTCGATTCATCAGATTGCTCGGTAGCTTCTGTTGCCTGATTTGCTGTAAATCCATCTTCAGCCGTATCAACCGTATCAATTGTTTCCATGCCTTGAGTTTCTGATAAATCATAATAGAGATATTGTTGATTTGCTAATTTTTCATCAACCGTAATTTCGTTTCGAACATCGTATGTAAATCCAATATCACCAACATCAATAGTTTGTGATGCAAATCCAACATTGACATAAGGAATACTGCTTGTTGAGATTCCCTGCTTAGCTAAATCCTGTCTTTGCTGTAAAGATAATTGCGATGTTATAGTGTAGGTATTTCCGGCTTTATCTTGTGCATAAGTAAAGTTTTTGTTTTGAGCTTTGTTTACTGATTGCTCCGATTTTGATATTTGACTTTGAGAATTAATAAGATGTTGCGATTTTTGTGTTTCCGCATATGGTGCATTTTTTACGGTTGGCTGACCAAACAAACCGGATAGTATTGGTTTTGATTCAGCTTTTATTGCAACCTGTGCCGGTACTGGATTTGTGTTTGTTGATACAACCTGAGTATTGCTGTTTGTAATATGTTGCCTATTGTTACCGGTTGCTGTATTTGATTTTGGTGTACCGGTTGTTGTATTGTTAGTTTTTGGTGTACCTGTATTAGTTGTTTTATTTGTTGATGTATTGGTTACTTTTGGTGTACTCGCTGTTGAATACTTTGATGTATTTTTTCTAAGTGCCATTTTATTTCCTCAACACCAAAAACATGATAAATGCTCCGGCTGCAAATAGTGCCGGAATAAACCAACTAGATTCTGTAATTGGTATTTTAATTTCATTTGGATTTGCAACCAATAAAGAATCGGTACCTTGCAAGTTTACACTTTGATGTTCAATCATATCATTATACGGTGTATCTACAATGTCTTTTGCGATTTGTTCTTTTTTAGCTTCTTCATTAACATACGGTGCAACCATAATTGCACTTGAGCCAACCATTAATGCTCCTAAAATTATAGCAGGTAAAACCATTTTGGTTTACCTAGCCTTCAACACTTTCTTGAACTCTCACATACAAACCGGATGCGTTAGCTTTATCCATAGAAAATAATAAATCTCCTACATTGTAGCCTTGTGTGGATAAGCCATCGATTTTTAATCCGGATGCTGTTGGAATAAACGGTTGTCGATTGTTTGCGAAATCAATCATTGTAAATCCTTTAACATTATAAAATCCATCAATCAATTCTGCTAGTCTATAATTTTCAATATCTTTTGTTTTGTTTGCTCTATAATTGATAATTGACATCAACGGAATTTGACCGGATTTTACAGAATAATCATTTATCTCATCGTCAGATCTTGCACCGGCTGAAGTTTCGGTACGCAAAAATGTCCTTCGTATCAATGCACCTACCGTAAAGAAGGTATCGAAATCTTCATTGCCGGTTGAGCCATCACCGGTAATTGATTTACTTAGAACTGTCATTAATGGATTTGATGCGAATGATTCACTTGGTTGAGGAATACCTTCTATCAAAGTAATTCCCATTGTGAAACTTTGTGCAGATACGTTTGTACCATAACCGTTTGCGGATGTGTCGTACTCAATTTCTAATTGTAAAGTAGAAAGTAAGTAAGATGGAATTGCTACCGAAAAATCATCCGGATCATCCTTTGAAATTCTAAAGTCGATAGTCCATCCGGTCATTTGTGTGTGTGCTGCTGCTGTTGTATCGGTGTTATCTAATGCGGTTGAAAATCCATAATCAAAAAAGTTAAGATAGTAAAGATCATCACCGGCAACATCGAAAATTGTTCTTGAGCTACCTTCACCTACTGCTTTAATTCTGATTGCCTTTACGCATTTTAGTAAAGCATCTTCAACTAATGCCATTGTACCGGAGCCGGTTGTAGTACCATGAAAATCTAAAACGATTCTTTGAATTAAAAAATCTCTAGGTAAATCCGTAACGATTGTTGTTGCACTACCTGAGTAAGTTTGTGTAGGAACAATTGTTCTATAATTTTTTAGCACCATTATGGAATAGCACCTGTCTTGGATGTCAAAGACGAATAGATAGGAAGTAAAGCACTCAAAATAAAAGCACCTGCTACACCGATGATAACTGCTCTAAGATACATATTCCTAGATGCTACGGTACCGGCAATTGAGAAAATTGCTAAGCCGGTAACAAATGCTGCAATTGAACTATGGTCTTTTAGTATGGGAACACTTTCGAGCAATGAGTTAATTTTCGGAACTATGTAGGGAGCCACTATGCTAGCTGAGAGTACTGCAATCACGGCTTCATTCTTCAAAACATTCTGTGATGTTTTTGCAAATCCTTTTAGCATTTGTTCCGGCATATGCTAATTCTAAGATATGGCTGATATATCAAACAGCTAAAAAAAAGGTTGTGCGTACTCATGCCTAACCTTATGCTAACATTGATAAACAAAGGCTTCTTAGATTTGACATGGGAATTGGTTGCTTGAGAGATCTAGTCAATAAGAATATCAAATTACGTTTGTGTGATCTCAATAGCGATTCTTTAGTGAATGACCAATTCCTTAGAGAGATTAGATTCAGCATGACGTTGATGCTAGCTAAATACAGATTTGCACGTCTAATCTCTCGATTTTTATGATCATGGCAACTAAAAACTATCTTCAAATTGGTCGCAAATGCGAAATGTGTTCTTGTATCATGTTAGCTGAAAAGGCAACCAAACATCGTAACCAACGTTACGACATCTATTGGAAATGCAAAAATTGCGGGTTCCAAATTAGAGAATTAGAGAGATCAATTTAGATCTCTCATTCTTTTTTTTTATTCGTTACTTTTCATTCAGATAAACGACTTTAGCTCTTTTTTTCATTATTTTATATGGCTTATTATTTCTCATAACAATTTTGTATGGCACCGTATGCATTTTTCCTAGATGAACATTCATTGCAAAAAAAGATTCGAATTTTCTGAACTTACATTCCGGACATGTGTAAATTTTGAGTTTCATACTTTACCAATTACACCGGTTTTTGCATCTTGATTCCTATAATAAAACGTATGCTCCGGTAACTCACGCTCATTTTGTAATTTTTTTCTTTTGTCAATTGGGAGCAATTGCCAAACACCTTCACCCATCCATTGCTCCAAAAATTCAACATCGGATTGTAAGTTTAAACGAAAAGCAAACACATGTTGAGCATTGCTCAAAACATTATTTGGTAACGATGCACTTCTTGTTGAAATTGATATGCAAGAAATTCCTCTTGGTCTACCGGATAAAATTAAATTGTTAAACGGTTTTAGTATAGCCTGTTTTGATGTCATTAAATGTAATTCATCAAAAACCGCTACGATGTTACCACGTTCAAAAATTGCATTGCAAAATTTTTCGAACATCGGTTTGCTTTTGTCAAACGGTTGTAAGATGTATCTACCTTTTTTTGCCTTATCATAAATCTCCAACAATTCATCCAAATCATTAAACAACATTGATCTGCTGTCATGGAATTGGTGATTAAAATCCCAAACAAAACAGGTGATATTGTTTAACGACTTTAAGATTGTATTTGCCAAATAAGATTTGCCACTATTCTTGGCACCGGTTATCACGATGTCTTCATTGTAGGCATTGAAGGTGAACTGAATATTTTCTGACGTAATATTTTGTTCACCGGATTCAACTGATGATTCTGTTTGGTGATTATCCTTATGCTTAGGCTCTAGCTCAGCTTTAGGTGCAACATCCTCAGATTCATTTGTATCATCCGGTAAACTATCATTCAATTTGTAGCAGCTCACTATCTTCATCCAACAAAAACATCGCTGCGTTCAAAAACCATTTTACATAAATTTCAAATTGTTCCGGATTTTGTTCTATTGCTTGAACTGTTGCATTTTTCAATACATCAATTGTAGAGTTTTGTGTTAAACCTGTTTCAAGTGTTTCATTATCTTTTGACTTTAACGATTCAAAAAATAAATCAATTACTTTTTTTATTTTATCCGGATCCAATTTCTCTCATCTTTCTTAACATCCCTTCATTTTTAGCTAACGCATTTGCATATTGTAAATCCCAAAACCATATCAATATTTTTTTCCAAACCATTTTCATAACGGATTCCGGTGTTACGGAAATTGCACCAATCATTAAAGACATTGCTGCAATGTATTTGAAATTGGCAATTTTATTTTCCTTCCATTCAGTTATGCATTTATTGCAAAAATTCACCAAATCTTTTTTCTCTAAATTCAGATTATCCGGATCTAAACTATCAAGATATTCATCCTTTGTTAGTTTTTTCTCCAATTCTCCAACCTTGATGATTTATTTTATCATCGTTTGTTTTAACCGGCTCCGGTGTAGGCTTTTGTTTTGCTCCTAATTTTTTTTCTTGGTCTTTTAGTTTTTTTGCTGTATTATGCTGAGAAAATCTAACTAGAATAATTGGTATTGTAACAATTGCCGGTAAAATCCATTTGGAGCCGGTTTGGAAATACTCGTTGAAGATCGGCAACCAACTATCACCTAATGTTGTTTTTTCAGATTCAGATAATTTTGACATCTCCGGAAAACGACTATGCATAATATTCATCATTGTATCAAAAATTGCTGCAATTGATTGTGATGAATATTGCACCGCCATTTGTTGCTCCGTTAATTGTTGAGCGTTTGGAATTTGTGTATTGATTGGTTTTTTCTCAGCTTCTTTATTTTTGAATAGCGGATGCACTTTTTTTTCATCGGACTTTACATTAATTCCCAAACTACCAACAGTTTTTTTTGTTCTTGATTGCTCCGGCTTTACACCAAAATCTGCGGTTGAAAATCCAAACTCTTTACTTACTTTATCAAATGCCAAACGAAAAAAACGTGGAGAAGTAGTTGTATTCCATCCTTTATTTTGCCGGATAAAATCTGCAACCACTTGTTTTCGTGCATCGGCATTTCTAAGATCAATCTTATTTTCCTTAAAGATTGTTCTCCAAAAATTTCTTGCAATCTTGCTTTTGTTTTCCATTATTCTTCAATCAATTCCGATTTAGTTTTGACTTGAAAAATGGATTCACAGCTATCGCATTTACAGTACCTATTTGTAGACATTTTTTCATCGAACTCTACACCGCAAATTGCACAAAAGCCAACAAGATTTTCGCCTTTTGGTATTGCTGTATCAATTTCTCCCATAAGGTAAACGCTCTAATTGTTCTATATTACATTTTTGATTTGCACACTTTAGGCAATAATCTAATGTACTAATGCACAAAAAATTCCATTGATCATAAAATTTGTTTTTGCAATTTTTGCAAGTCATTATTTCTCTCATTTAGCTCTCCAAAAAACAAAACATGATGGATATGGAGCCGTATTTTTTGATGGTATTCCATTTTTGAGAAATTTCACTCTACCGGTGATAAACAAAATTTCTGCTTTGCCATCTAAGATACAATCTCTCCAAACTTTTGTATCACTCTTAACAAACAATAATGCCAAACCTGATACGTTATACCTTAGATGCTGATCATAAGCATGGTAAATCCAATCAGCAGCTTTACTGTATGGACAATTCATAAAAAAATTACGCTGCCATCTCATTTGCAATGAATTTTCTTTAATGAACATATGACATTTTTTGTTAAATGATGTTGCACATACATCTAATGTTGGCTCAAAGTCAAAATAATCTAATGCGTAATTTAGTAAATCAACCGGTGTCTCCCAATTATCGTTTTGAGATAAATTAAAAGATGGATGCTTAGGCATGATTACACCAACTGCAAACTCTTACTTCATTGATGCCATCCATGAATAATAATTCTGTTTTTCCTTTGTAAACAATTCGATGGCAAATAACACATAAGCAAAAATCTTCATCCTTTACTAACTCAATTAACATTCTTCATCACGATCCCAACATTGAATATGATAAATCCGTTTTTGACTTTGAATTTTCTCCCATAAAACGACTTTACCGCATTTATGACAAATCAAGCCGGACACCTATACCAAAATTTTACATTGCATTTATGGCAATTCATTCTGTTAATTCCATTAACGTGATTGTATCTGCAATGCAACCAATAATCATGTTGGCTCATGTTGATGCACCCTCAAATTTTAGATCAAGCAATACATCTTTTTCAATTGCTGTTTTAATTCTGTCATGTTTTGCTACGATGTGTCTTTGAAATTCTTGCATTTGAGAATTGAATGAATCAATTGTATTCCATGTGAACAAACAACCGCAATCAATACATTGCAACCTTTTGTTTTTTGCATCATATGGACTTTGAGGATTTTCGTAAATTTGCTTTTGTTGTTGCTCAACAATAATTTGCGGTTTTAATATTCTTGTTGCGGATGCTGATATTGGTTTATCGAAATTTCGTATGTAACCAATTTTTAATTTCTGATATTCAATTTCCATCCTTAATTTCTCAATTCTAAGTTTCAACATCTCTTTATCCAAATCTTCAGTTTTTTCAACTAACTCATTTGACAAATATTTATCAATAATTTTCCTTGCAAATTCGTTTGCGGATGTCTTATCCAACTTTGCTAGTTTTTCCAATTTTGTTCTACGATAATCTGACATTCTGAATGAGAAAATTGGATTACGCTGATTGTAATTCATTATGTTGGCTCCGGCTCCGATTCAACCGGTACAACTTCAGTTGAGCCTTGTGAACTGTCTTTTACTCTACCTATTTCGTTTGCATCTTTACCTTTATGTTCATCTTCAACATATGCCTTCAATGCCTTTTCAACAAATGCCGGTTGCTTTGGTGTAGCTGTTACAATTGGTTTTCGTAATCTTGGTGTTTTTTCGTACAATTTGCCTAGCTCTTCTCTTTGTATCTTTTGTTGAGCTGGAGATAAACTTGGATCTACATTTGCAACATTATCTAAAGTGGATGCGAATAATTTTTTGTCTAATTTTCCATATGAGCCTTTTAGCAATTCTATGTTATGCCAATGCCCTAAATCAGCAACCAAATCATAATTATAGCCGGATTTTACCAACCAATAATGAGCAAATACATGACGTAAACTATGTATCGGTTTATCAAAGAAATAGGTATAATATTTTTGGTCTTTAACATTAACGTGTTCGTAGCAATGTCTTAAAATATTTCTCACAATTTGCCTACGCTTTGGTACCGGAATTACTTCATCAACCGGTTTATTGATTGTACGGATGTTTGTATATTTATCATCAGCACCAATTAGTGCATGAGTTTCATTTGGTACCAATTCACCATCTACTTTTACTTTTGATAAAATATTGTTGCCTTTCAGAATTTCCGCTTGTCTTTTGTCAATTAGATGTTTGATAATATCTCCATCCGGTGAATTTGGAATTAAAGCTTGATGGATTTTACCGGCTTTGGTTTGTTCAGATTTTCTAGTGTAAATGTAAACTGAATAAACATCCAATTTTTTATCAATTTCTACACCGGAGCCATCACCAACAGGTACACCGGCAATAATATCAAACAGCTCTTCAGCCCTTGCACCTAATGCACCAACAGCTAACATGAAAAGAAAATACGCATCTTCCCAATACGATTTAACGCTCCATGTGTGTGCGTTTTTTGATAAGTCAATTTTGCCGGTAATATTGGTAAACGCTCCGGCTGTTGTAATTGTAATTTCTTTTGTACTTTCACGAATACCACGTTCCAAACATTCTCGCATACCTAAAATTTGATCCCATGACATCTTAATTTCCGGATATCTCCCAACACCGACAGCTTCTTGAGATAAAACCGATTCACCTTCACCGGCTGCTGAATCTGTTTTTGGCTGATCTTCAACATCAACACCGGAATTGGCTGTCCATAAATGCCTTAGAAGTTTAACATAGTTATACATCGTTGAGTTATTTCTATCGCTCACTAATGTCAAACCTTTATTTTTATCCGGTGCTGTTTCAATCGGTGGATTAACATCGGTTTTTAGTCGGTCAATCGAATCCGGCTCAACTGCTATAACTTTTGCATCCGGTGAAAATCTGTTGCCTGTTTCGCTGCCTCTACCATCTTTAATTAATCTCGGTTTGTTTGTTGCCGGATTTACAGCATTTGGATTTTCTGTCCAATACCTTAATTGTAATAATAATTTTTTAAATTCATCCATTTTTTCATCATCTTCTAAATCTTTGTTCCTACCGGTACGCATCACTAAATCGGATGGAGACATATCTAAAATTTCTAAAGCGTTAAACAATGTTCTACGATAGCCTTTTGTATTCATTTTTGGGTGTTTTTTCCACATCCGTTGATTGTATGGATCTTTGAGAAACGCATCATCTTTTTTTGATGCAGCTCTTTCAGATTTTGGTGTTGGTTTGCCTTTTGGTATTTGGAATTTGAATTTTTGCTCACCTTTTGCAGAAATTCTATCTTGCTTTGTATCATACAATCCAGCCCAATCAGCTAACGTCAAATATTTTTTTACCATACCATCGGAACTTAACAAACCTTCTTTGACAAATTTGTTAGCCTTCCATTTATTTTCATTTGGATAATTTCCGGCTTTTAATCTCATAATTAAATCCACTAATTGTTCAATTGATTTTCCTTCATCATCCGGCTTTTGTATTGGTTTAGGATGCATCGGCTTGAAATATCTATTAAATTTGTCAATCGTTTTTTCTTCCGGCATTACTGCCAATTTCTTACTACCGCCAACTGATTTTTCTATACCATCTTCAACTTTTAATGGTCTAACAAAATACCAATTTTTTTTGCCTTTAACGATGTTCATATCAACACCAAAAATTTTAATGGTTTTTCTTGGATCGTTTGCCGGATCTAATATTTGAGCCAAATTAGCCACAATTCAAAATATGAAATATGTATTAAGTCGTATGATTCAGCCAAAATGAGCTAAAAACTATCATAAATATGACACATGCCTAGTCTTGATATGGCAAAAATGTCAGATAAAACAAAACGTGCCATCAATAAAGGTAGGCGTAAAGCCGGATTAAAGCCAATCAAATTTGGAGCAAAAAAAAACAATCCACATAAGAAAAAATCCGGTTTAGTACCGGCATATCAAATCCCAATTGGTTATGAAATTGGAGATCGAGCAGCACAGGTAAGATTGATGAAACGTTTTATCAGAAAAGCGAACAAAGCTAAAAAAGAAGAATTGTTCCAAAAGATGCAAAGAGAATTAGACGGTTAAAAGCTCCGTTTTGAGCTCCGTTTTTTTTGTTTCATTGATTGGATAGCTATCATTCATAAGGAAATTTCGTGCCTACATTAATGACTTTAAAGGATTAGTTTACGAATAAAGCTCAAAAAAGAGCTTATTAAGAGTAAAAAGACAGAATCCGTATACGGATTTACCGAAGTATGCCTTCACAAATAGACAAAAGTTTACGAATAACAGGCACGAAGTTTACGAGGAAAAAAGACAAATCTTCCACTTTAGCACCCACTTTGGTATTAATACCAAAGTCGTAGGCACAAAACACCCATAGTTTCTTGTTTTAAAATGGTTTGCTAACCTGAAGTGCAAAAGCAATTAACAAAGATCGGTAACTTAGGGAGCCGGTTTCGCTGACCTATACGCAATAAAAAAAAGAGAGTTAGAGTTTGTTACGCTCCGTTTTTTTTTTTTGGTTACTTGTTTGCGTTATGAACTTTCAGCATTGCAATTGTACTTATTGGTACAATGAGTGCTGCAAGTATAACACCTAGTGTTGCTAGATCTACCATAAACCATCAACCTAATT
>Ga0208030_1001373_pt1 | contig 14145 bp, 10 predicted proteins | sample MalvirDeepMed_M9_FD_184246 | JGI IMG/M metagenome (GOLD analysis project Ga0208030, IMG submission 184246) | Marine viral communities from the Global Malaspina Expedition - Malaspina viral metaG DeepMed_M9 (SPAdes) (version 2) | ecosystem: Environmental > Aquatic > Marine > Oceanic | place...
GGACCTGGAGGAGAGTTTCACCGATAGCGAGGCGCTGGTCAGGCATACCAAGGCACCCACCACTATCAAGGCCGGCTACCATCAGTTCTTGAAGCCCGGGCAGAACCCGGGCGAGGCGGCCGGGGATGACGCACCCAAGACTGACCGGCAATATGTCGTATATGACAAGGCTCTTATGATGGGAGACACCAGGACGGTTAACGGCAAGTTGGTCCCCCGGGTGCCGGCTAGGGCGCTTGAGGAGGAGATATATCAGGAATTACTGCGGGGCAAGCAGTTGCAGCCCGGAGACGCCTGGTCCCAACAGAAGGGCTTTCGCTCTGAGAAGGACCGTAACAAGGCCACCCGCAAGATGTTCAAGCATAAGAAGGGTGTGAGGGCCTATTCCTCGGTTGCCAAAGCCTACCCAAGCCTCACGCTGTCCAAGCTGAAACACGACGGGCCGGTGGAGGCCATCGACACATACTGGCAGTACAAGGCCCAGGTGGACAACAAACCGGTGACCTTTGTCACCCAGATATATTCCCCCAAGGCCAACATCTCCAAGAATACGGCCATCGACATCGCCGTACCTGACCGGCCGGCCAAGGACCCGCAGCTCTCGGAATGGAGGGACGGCAAACGGGTCAAGGTCAGGATACCCCGGGATGAGAAGCCGCCGCTCCCAAGGAAAAGATGATAAACCTCACCCGCCTATCGGGCCTAAACGGCCGGCTACAGTCCCCGACGCTGACCAGCAAGAGTATCAAGGGGTGGGCGACGGGCAACTACAACATCACGCTGGAAAACTTCCCGCGGCCGCGGAAGTTCTACCCTAGCTGTAAATTCTTCTTTGGCCGGCGCGGGACCGCCAAGAGCCTTTCGATGGTGTTCATGGCGTGGGGACTCAGCAACGCTTTTGACGAGCATATGGGGCCGGCCAAGTATTGCCACATCTGCAAATACAGCCATCGGCCCGTGCGGATCGCCGCGAATTTCCAATGCAAGTTCGCTGATATTCAGGACCCGTACCTGGTGGACCGGCTCCAGACCTACCCCATGTGGGCGCACGACCTGGTGGTTCTGATCGATGAGATAGCCACCTATTGTCCCAGCGCCCGGGCTATGTCCCGGACCACTTTGGAGCTGGGGACCTGGCTCCAGCAAATACGCAAAAGACGCATCGAGATATTTATGGCGACACAGTTTCCGCAAGACATCACGAGGACGGTTTTAAGGCAAGTGGACTACTTCATGGAGCCCGAGCCGATAGCGGAAGGGCGGGCCGTCAAGCTGTATTTTTACGACATCTGGGGGCAATACACGGGCAACTACGGCCTCACCAAATGGCCGCCCACCCGGGAGGACAGCTTCACTGAAAAATTCCTCCCCCGGACCTACCGGGTTTGGGGTCAATATGACACCGAGGAGATATTCGCGCCTATATGGGCGTCCGAGCGAGACAATATGATCGATGAGGGCGGCTGGGAGTTCGGCCAGGACGTTCTCCAGGCCGCGGACGCCACCCGGAGCGTCCTGATCCCCGCCGGCATGGATGAGGACGATGACCTGGACGCCTACATCCGGGGCCAGGTGGACCGCAACAGCGGCCAGCTTAACGTAGGGGCCGCCTATTCCGATGTACAGAACCGGTTCAAGGATGAGGTGGACTGGCACAACCGGGCCGGCATGGTGAATTACCTGGAGAGCCGCGGCTGGGCGGTGGCGCCCATCGGCGGTGTCACATACGCGAAACCACCGGAGGAGGACTGATCTGAACACCATCGCCCACATATGCGCCATGATGAGCGTCCTCTACCTGGCGACCTACTGTTTTGGGACGCTGGAGATAGAGCCACTGGGGTTTGCGTCTATTGGGCTGATGCTCCTCTACCTGGTGCTGACCGTCTCGGCCATAGCCGATGATTGGGCCATCCTGGAGGGCTGGTCCGGCCGGCGGCCGCGTGGCTAGATACCTAGCGCCTAAGTTTCTAGCACTTATCGTGGCCCTGGCGCTGCTTATGCCCGGGACGGCATCGGCCCAGGCGGCCCCGGACGATCTGATCATCCTTTCCGTCCAGGGTTACACCGGGGCATTGGAGGAGGATGACCTCCTCCTGGTGGTCCACTACGATATCGAGTACGCCAGCCCGCCGGCCCAGCTAGTCAGCGATACGTTCATCGGCCGGTTCTTGATCGGTACTGCGGACAAGAACAGCACCGAGCTGTTCCCATTCTCCCAGCGGGGTTATAACGAGGGGCTATTCTCGTTCTACTGGACAAAATTGGAGGCCGCTACGGACTCGGTTGAATATAACAACCCCAACGCCGAGAACTATACGATCCGGCTACAGGGCAAACCCGGCGTATTCCCGGGAGGTGTGCCGTCGATCAACTCCTCCACGATCACCTGGCGCACGACCCTGGAGCTGCGGGAGGACATCATCGCCCTGGCTGAAGTGCTCCAGGGGGACCCGAATTGGGTGACCGAGGAGCTGTCCCTGATCGTCACCGGGGACCAGACCCAATTCACCAGTGATGGCGAGGAGTATTTCGCCACGGTGATCCCGCGGTTGGCCTCTATGGAGTCCAGCCTCTTCGGGTCTGCGGTCACGATGTTGCTGCCCGTCACCCGGACCCCGACAAATACCTACCAGGAGGACCTGGAGGATTTCTGGGTGGGGTATTGGGTAGACACTAATTTCCAGTCAATCGCGGATAATTTCCAGATCGATCTCATCGTCATAAAGACCTTGTTTGCGTTCCTGGCCATGCTGGCCGTATGCGTTGCAACCGGAATCCTCCTCAAAGACCACGGCGAAAAGGCCGTCGAGTTCGGCATTCTAACGATGGCGGTCACTCTCCCTCTGGCGATCTCGGTGGGGCTCGTCGCGATGCCGTTGGGCATGATCGTGGGGCTCCTGGCGCTGGTGGGCCTCAGTTGGGCGTTCTTCGGCCGGCGGGGTGGATAATCGTGAGACAGCTCGTTTTTGTCGCCCTTTCCCTCTTTGCCCTGATGCTAGGCGGCGGGGCTACCTGGGGCGTCCTCCACGCCGCCGATGTTAGCGGGGCCCTCTATACGATAATCGCCCGGTGGACCAACACGGGCGCGGCCACCCAGAATGATATCCGGGCTTCGTTCCCGATCAGCGGGGCGGCTCTGATCGATGAGAACATGCTGGCCACCGATGCGCTCAATGCCGCCCTCCAGAAGGGGAGTGTCGATCAGGCCGGTATGCCGCCTACTAACCGGATCATAATAGAGGGGCTGGTCCTCAAGAGCGGCGGGAGTTTCACCGAATACACGACAGAGGCGCAATCGGATACCCTTAACGATGTCCCGTTGCTCCCCGCCGATCCGGTAGTGGATGACGCCATCTATTGGGGGTGTGATAACCCGTGCCGGATCGTGACCTGGGATGTGGATACCGCCGGCGTCAATACTCTGACCTTGGCGCTGGAATATTGGGACGGGGCCCGTTTCACCGCGCTGGGCGGCGTGAATGATGATACCGACACATTCACCACCGAAGGGCGCAATACCATGTCCTGGAATATGCCCACCGATTGGGCGACCAGGACCGTGACAGGCTCCAGCGTTAACAGCTACTGGGCGCGGGCACGGCTATCGGCAGTTACCAGCCAGACCACTCAGCCGCTGGGCAGCCAGGTCCATTATGAGAATGGGGAATGGTGGACCTGGGTGGAGTCTATCGCTACGGACAACCAGGAGCAATACACGTTGTACCTGGGCGGCGATGATATGGTTGCCGCCCATCAGATATTTCCGGGGTCAGCCGGCATCATCACCGCGGACGACTCTACCATAGAGCCCGGAGGCAGCTATTCCCTGGGATACCAGGGGCGGCTGAATTTCTCAACGACGGGAGAGAGCGTCTGCCTTGCTTGCAAGACCGGCGCGTTCACCCTCCATGCCACGGGTTCCGCCAGTGCCGCGGGGCTCTTTGCCACATTGACGGGCAGCGGGACAACGAAGCTGGAGTTGGCGGGGCTCACGTTGCCGGATAGCGGTTCTCAGACGGTCATCATGGGCGCCTCGGGCAGTACCGTGGCACTGTTCGCCGATGCCGGCGGCGGCCTGGCCCTGGGCACATCCCAGACGATCACGGACAACGCTAACTCGTGGACCTGGGCCAGTGAGGGGAGTACCGATTACCTAGAGTCTGTCCGCCTCTATACCGCTGCGCCCTCGGTTTTCAACATAGACGATAGCTACACCCAGTGGGCCCAGGGCACACATACCGATACACAGGCGTATACCGGGGCGCTGGGGCTGGATAACCAATGATGCCGCGTAACGCCGCCCTGGTGTTTGTTGTACTGGTCATATTGATATTGACCGCCAGCTCTGCAACGGCCCAGGCGGCTACCGGCGCGACCTTCCGTATCATCGATGTACGGGTAGAGTACAACCACCTGGTTGTGGAGGGGCAGCATTTCAATGAGGATGGCTCCCACTGGTTCTATGAGAATTATACGTTTGCGGGTCGCGAACAGCACAAGCACCCGCGGGTCGTTGATGGGCTGGGCCGGCTGTTCCTGAGTACGGGAGAGGAGGCGCCCCTGGCGACCGATTCCACAGGCTACACGGATTATTACCTCCCACAGGGTGCGGAGTGGCTACTGCATAGCCGGCCGTACCTGGAGGCGGGCAGCATATTGGGTGTGATGGCACAGACGCACACGGAGCGGAGTGTCAGCGGTTGGGACAAGGGGGAGTTCCGGTTGACCACACACCCGCTGGACTACGGTGATGCCGATATAACCGGGGCCCCGTACCTCAAACAGCGGTTCCAGGAGATCGCGGGGAGTGCCTATACCATGGACGGTAGCGCGGCCCTCTCTCCATATGAGGGGGAGTTGCCGCCTGTCGATCCGTATATCAGTCCTAACTGGGGCACGGTCAGCACATTCTATCCCGACGCTAGTGCCATCGACGGCCATGTAGGGCGAGATGGCAACGATCTCTGGGCTGATATGCGGGCTTCCGGAAGCAGTGAAACCAACGATGACTCGGGGACAACCATCCTTGCCTATAATGTTGCGGCAAATGCTCCTACGGATCGGTATGCCTCCCTCTACCGGGGTATCTTCCTGTTCGATACGTCCGACCTCCCGGATGATGATTTGATCGATAGTGCCACGTTTGAATTTGTGGTTACCCAGATGTACGTAAACCTCAACGCCTCCTCGGATAGCCTGTCGATGGTTACAAGTGCCCCTGCTAGCGATACATCTCTGACCAATGCCGATTACAACGTACTCAGCACGACCAAACAGGCGGCGGACCTCACGGTAAGTACCATGACGGATGACTCTTCCACCTATACCGTTATGACCCTCAACGCCACGGGGCTGGGGAACATCAGCAAGACCGGGATCACCAAGTTCGGCACCCGGGGGACCGTTGACCTGGCCGATAGCCCGACGCCGGCTAACTCTCCGTGGTCTGAGGCCACGACCCGGCTTAGGATCGCCAGCTCCCGGGAGGTATTGACCGGGGATAAAAGGCCCAAGCTGGTAGTTACCCACTCCGCCCCGCCTACGGCGGCCATCACCGGAACCATTGGGGACGGTGCCACTGAACAGGAGGTCAGGGACGGCGGCACCATACTGATCACCCTGGCATCCACCACCTGGGTGGCGGATGGCGGGACATTTGACGCCCAGCGGCAGAACATCATCGACGGCCTCGACAGCGCCCAATCGGAGGCCCTGGGATGGAACGCCGAGGTCCGCGATAAGATTGGTGTGGCCTCAGTGGTGCGGACCTCCGACACACTGGCTACGGTCACGATAGCCGCGGATGAGGTTTCTGATTACCGTGTAGACAGCAACGAGATCATCACGGTCACCGTGCCGGCCAGCGCTATCGCTGCCAGCGGCGCGATCACGGCCACCCCGACCATATATATCACCGCGGGTAACGAGGCGGTCACCATCAGCGGGACCCTCGGAGCCAGCGGCGGCACACCCGCCGAGATAGTGGCCGGGGGTGAAACGGTCATCATCACCCTGGCCAATACCAACTGGGTGGCGGATGGCTCGACATTCAACGCCCAGAGACAGAACATCATCGACGGGATGGACTCCAACCTGGCCGATCAGAACGGATGGGACGCCCGCCGCTCTGATTTCGCCGTTACCGATGTGGCACGGACCTCGGCCACAGTGGTCACGATCACTCTGTCCGCGTCTGCCGCCTACGCTATCCCGTTCACCGAGACTGTGACCGTCACCGTCCCGGCGTCCGCGATAGTTTACGGCGTCGCCCTGGTTGGCTCTCCGACATTTGATATAGTCCCCACGTTTACGACATCCGGCAACCGGGTCAGCGCAGCCATAGACCTCAGTAGCATCACCGATGTGGCCTATTGTGCATTCGGCTGGAACGAGGAGACGCCCACCAGCACCACGGCCACCGTGGCGACATCCATCGATGACGGGGACAATTATTCTGCGGCAACGAATGGGGCCTGTCCTACCGGCATCAGTACAGGCGATAGCCTGGCGGCCATCACCGACTTCCGCGTAAAGGTGAGCCTGACTACCACCGATACCTCGGTCACTCCTCTGGTCACGGGAATGGCGCTATTGCTCCAGGATACCAGCGGGCCCGCCCTGTATTACCAACTGAATACCACACCGGGCATCACCATCACTGACCGCTCTGCCAATAGCAACGTGGGCACGATGTCATTCCCGATCAATCAGACCGCTGTTGATGCGACAACGGGCATCATGGAATCCACCCGGTCCACGCTTTCGCTAAAGCGCTTGCTATCCGTAGGGGATATCGTATCGCCCGTTACAGGGGCCGCAGGGTCCGGTAACCTGTTCAACCAGACAGAAACCGGGTTCGGGAGTTTGCCCTTTCAGGGCATGGTCGAAACCATGGCAACCGGAGCAGAGCTGCCTCTTAAATTCGTCTGGGTGGCCGCCATCGGGTTCCTGTCGATAGCGCTGGGGGTCGTTGCCCTGCATCTGACCGGCTCACTGATGATCGGCGGGATAGGCATGGGTGCGGGCCTCAGTATCGGGGCCGCGATAGGGGCCGGCCTCATTCCGGGTTGGACCGTGATCCTGTTCGTTATCCTGGCGTTGGCGTTAATCGTGCTGCGGTCCCGGGGAGCCTTGCCTCTATGAACAATTTTTTCATGTTTCTATTACTAATCTTCGTTGGCGGGCAGATGTTGTCCCTGTTCATGGAGGGGCGCACGGGCATCGCCAATACGCCGCTCCTGAAGGATATCACCCTCGCCAGCACAGTCCTGGATGTAGAGGATACCTCCGGGTTTCTCAGTAGCAACTTCGTGATCCTGGGGGATGAGGACATCTGTTACACCGGGGTAACCGCCCACAGCTTCACCGGATTGACGCGGGGATGTAATGACACTGACCCGGCCATCCACTCGGCCGGGGCCCTGGTCTACGATGAGGGCTCCGGTTTCCTCAACCGGGCCGTTGCGATGCAAGAGCATGAGGCGACATCCGAGGGTGGTTTCGGCGGCTGGCTCAAGGGCAAATTCAGGTTCGTGGGTGTGGCCACCAGTTGGGCATCAATGATCGCGCAGATGGTCGCGTGGGACTATGCCTACCTGGACGGGTTGGGAATATTTGTCAAACTACCCCTCTACGTGTTGAGCGCCGGCCTGGTGTTCGGCCTGTTCCGCATGGTGATCGGACGATGATCGATCTTAAGGACATCTCTATGAGGGTCATGGCTGCCATGGGCTATATAACTTACACGGCTATGGGTTATCTCCCTCTGAGTGCAGATGTGCGCTTTATGGTGGACATCCACCGGACAACGGCCCTGTACGTGCTCCAACGCCCCAGGAGGCGGCCCTGATGGCAAGAGACGATAGAACTTTAGGCGCCCCGGCGCAGATATCCTACGAAAAGGCCGAGCAATCGATATCGGAGGCCATCGAGGCCGGCCGCGTTACCGAGGAGGCCGGCGCCGCCCATCTGGAGGAGCTGGTTTCAACCGGGTTCGCCGGCGGGCCATCGGACGATGACGATACCGGCCAGCCTATCGCCACCCAGTTCAAGGTTAAGAAACGGGAACAGAAGAAAGAGAAGGTACTGGAGCATGCCCGTACCGCCCAGGCCGCCGGCGAGGATACCGTCAAGCACGAGTTGGAAGTAGATGCCCTCAACCGGGAGATCGTGGCCCTCCAGGGCGGCGTCACCAGGGGCCCCAGAGGAGAGGTGGTCCCGACAGCGCCCAGCGCCCAGGAGAAGGCCATCCAGAAGGTGGAGGCCGTCCCTGCGGCCAAGACGGAGAAGGGTTATCTTTTGCCCACTCTCCTGGATGCCGGGGTCAGCGAGAGGGACCTCCGGTTGGCCGGGTTCAAAACCGAGGACGTACAGGCCGCCGAGGCCCAGGTTGCGGCGCCGAAAACACTGGGTGACGATTTCCCCATGCCGGGGGTCGAGACGGCGGGAGTAGTAGCGCCGACAGAGGATGTGCCTGTACTCCTGGAGCGCCTGGACCCCCTGGCCCCACGCCACAAATATACTAGGGTATGGCTACCGGGGGCGAAGGCGCCCGTAGTGGAGGAAGTGCCGGCGGAACTCCTCCCCGGGGCAGAGGGCCCATTCCAACCGGGCCTGACCGCGGAGCAGCGCATCGCGATGGTGGCGGGGGTTAGAAGTGGGAGCCCCGGGGACTATCGTTACGACCTGGCGGAAGCGATCCAAGGGGGGATAGCAGACCAGACCCTCTATGGCGCCGGGTTCTCCCGGAGTGCTGTTCGGAAGGCTCATACGCAACTTAAGCGCCAGGAGTTAGGGGACGCCGCTCAGAAACGAGTGGTGGATGCCGTCTATTCCAAAGATACGTTGATGGCCGCCCGGATCAATCAGGGCCAGGCCGTACCGCTGGGAGAGGCCATCTACAAAGGCGCGGACCCCGTAGACCTTGCCCTGATGAGGTATCCGTCCGAGGCCATCATCGAGGGGAAGGAACTAGCGGAGGCGTTGAGACTTACGGAGGACCACCGGGACCGGCGGGGCCTGCGGTTAGTTAGTGCCGTCGCCGGCAACGTCCCCGATGAGCCTCTGCTACTGCTAGGGGCTACCCCGGAAGGCATCTCCCAGGCCAGAGCGGTCTGGACCGATCTGCGCCGGCAACAGACCTCAGCCCTGGCAGCCCAGGAGGTACAGGACTATCCCGGCACGGCCGAAGCGGTCCCGGAGTTGCCGCGGGAGATGATAGACGCGGCCACAAGGGCGGCGGCGATGGACCGGGTCCTGGCAATCCTGGACCAAGGCGCCCCTGACCAGGCGGCGGCCTTGCGGGCCGGGGAAGGGATCACACTGTCCAAAGCGATCAATCTGAACGTCGATCCAACCGATCTGGTCCTGATCGACTTCAAGGGGGAGGATGTCCGGGAGGCCAAGGATATAGCCCAGGCCGCAAACGTCTTTGAGGACTACCGGACGGGAGAGAAAGAATATGACCTGGCCTCTGGGTTCGCCGGCATGGCGCCCGTGGGCGCGACCTGGGAGGGACCCCGCCAGGAAGTGACTTACGGAGCAGCCACCTCTTTCGGGTTCGATAAACCAGCCATCCAATCAGCCCTCAATACCGCTATGTTGATGGGGGTTTCTGCGGCCGAGTTGGAGCGCCGTAACTTCCCCACCGAGATGATAACCTCAGCCCAAAAGGACCTGATCGCGCCGGCGGCCAAACCGCGGCCGGTTCCGAAACCCGGTGAAAAGTTTGAGGTCCCCGAGGACCTGGAGGCGATCCGGGCAGAGGCTAAAGACAAGATGTTCCAGATGGTAAGCGGCCCGGGAGGCAGCGACCTGGCCGCTACCACTCCGCAGTTCACATCATTCGCCCGGAGGGCGGACCTGATCGACAGCATAATCGGAGCGGCCGAGAAGGGGGATATTCCCTGGGACCAGGCCAGAGAGGGGATCAAGACGATCCCTGCCGAGGTAACGCCCGAGGACTTCGCCAGGGCGAAATTCAACCTGGGCAGGGTCTATCAGATCGGCGGCGCATTCTTCACGCCCGTAGCAGTAGCCGGTACAGCACTAACCTGGGAGATGGAAACGCCTACAGGGCGGGCGATCAGTGTCGGGGCGGATCTTTTATCTGCGCTTCCTATGGGATCGGTTGCGGTAGTTTCGGCGCGGTCCGCCGGGGCGCTGACAAAGGGCGCCAGGCTGCAACGGATCGCCGGGGATGTGGCCATGGCGGAGATCATGGGCCCCATCCAGGCGATAAGGGATCCGATAAGAGCGGTCAAGCAGGGCATATACAATCCCATCGAGGCGGTATTGTCACCGCGCAGGGTCCTGGGACAGGAAGTCATAACCAACACCTTACGGGCGCCGGCTACGGTAGAAGCCAGACCCGGGCAATTCGTGATCAAGGCGCCGGGGGAAACCCTGGAGGAGCTTGGCTCTGGAGTGGTAAGCGCCGCGGACGTTAAAAACGCGGTGAACCAGGCCGCTCTTGCCGTTATGCAGCGCGGGGAGTCCATCAAGGTGCCGGTTGGCGCTGGTGGGTCAACATTAGAGATGAGCGTCCCGTCCTCTCAGAGAATTTTAGGCAAAGGCGCTTTCCACGCTACCAGCGATGGCCGCAACGCGATGGCTGGCGATATGGTCATCGCGGGAAAGGAGGGTGGGGTGTATTTCGCGCCTACCCCACTCAGCCGTTTCGCCGAGGCTACATCTACCGGGAAGCCGATCCCGCTAACGCCTGAAGCCAAGGCGTTGATAGCGGCGGGAGAGCTGCCCGATAAGCCCGTGGCCTCAGTCTTATGGATAACAGACCAAAAACTCTTAGATCAATTAAAAGGCGCCGAGATGATGCCCGGGGCCGAGACAAGAGGTGTTGTGCCGGGTACGCCAGGGGCGATACCAAAGGTGTTCAAGGGCCTAGCGGAATTTGAGGCCGTCTTGCCTAATGGGGTCGTATTACCGAAACCCAGCCAGGTCCTATACCAGCGGGGCGCCGGCGGGCAACGGTATCAGTTGCTCATTTTCGGGGAACCACTGAACCCCGCACAGTTGGCCGCGCTGAAACTCAGCGGAACGAAGCAGGCGGTAGGCAATATCTTCTCCCCGCCGGCGGTTTTGCGGTTCAGCGAGGGAGGGGAGATATCAGCCATCGCCCAGAAGGCGGATGACCTGGTAGAGCAAGCCAGACTCGCCAGGGCGGCCGGCAATACCGAGAAGGCCATCCAGTTAGAACGGGATGCGGAACGCCTCCAGGAAACCGTCCGGTTACTGGAGAGTAATTTCAGTGAAACCATTACCAACGTGGTCAGAAGTAACGCGGATGAGTTAGCCCGCCATGCGGACGATATGGCCGGCGAAGCAGCGGCCCTCCGGGCTGCCGGGGCTACTGATGACGCGGCAGAGGCCCTTATCCGTTCTACCCGGGCCACCGAATACGCCCGGGAGACAGCCGAAGCAGCCGGACGGATCGCGGGCGGCGGGTTGCCCATCAAACTAGGGCGGGTCATCCGGGCTCCCGCCGGCGCCCCTACAGGGATGCGGATCGATGCGGCAGGCCGGGTCATAGCGGACGGACAACGGATCACCCCGCCTGGGGTCCGCGTGAGCCCCGCAGATCGCCTCCCAGCGGGAGAGATAGAACGGGCCCGCTTTGAACAGCTCCTCCCCACAGACCGGGAGATGCTTCGCGCCGAACAAGAGATAATCGCCCCTCTAAGCCTACGCACAACTGCGCCTGACCGAGCCAGATTGGAATTGCCAGAGCGGGCCAGGATAGGAGTCCCGGAACAGCCTCTACCACCGAGGATGCCAGGCCCGGAGCGGCCCACGCCGAGAGTGCCAGGCCCGGAACAGCCTCTACCACCGAGGATGCCAGGCCCGGAGCGGCCCACGCCGAGAGTGCCGGGACTGGAACGGCCCACGCCGAGGATGCCGGGACCGGAACAGCCTCTACCACCGAGGATGCCAGGCCCGGAGCGGCCCACGCCGAGAGTGCCGGGACTGGAACGGCCCACGCCGAGGATGCCGGGACCGGAGCGGCCTACGCCGCGACTACCAGGACCGGAGCGGCCTACGCCGCGACTACCAGGACCGGAGCGGCCTACGCCGCGACTACCAGGACCGGAGCGGCCTACGCCGCGACTACCAGGACCGGAGCGGCCTACGCCGAGGATACCGGGCCTGGAGAAGCGGATACCCAAGGAAGCGGCGCCACGCTTCCGGCTACCGGACGGGACAGAGCTGCCCGCCGGCTGGTTCCCGCACATCGTCCAATGGCCACAGGGGAACGTCTTGATCACCCGGGACCTCCAGACCGGCCAGACAACCTATAAGGGAAGGAAAGCCGATAAAACATCGGCCCGTAAAGGATTCAAAGTCTTGTCTATGAGCCGGCGCACCCCCGTAGGCGGCGAGTTAGACATCGGGGCCTTTCTTGCTAAAAGTACGGAGGATATCCTGGCGTTCCGGCCTGACCCCACCAACAAGGACAAACGGTTCCGGGCCAGCGGGGGACGCCCGTGACCAAGGCTAGTTGGATGGCCCTGGGCGTCACCCTGTTCGTTATCGGCATCGCCGTGGCCGAGAGGGTGTTCGGGCCGTGATCGTCCTGGCGGCGGTGGGGCTCCTGGCGTCCGCCATCATGGCGGTGATGGGGTTCGTATTCAACATGGGGCTGCGGATAGTTGCCATGACCATAGCCACGACTCTTTCGATATTCCTGGTCTTATGGTTTCTAGCACGGTAGCCTACGGCTTCATGGCCGCGTTCACCGGCCTCCTGGTGCTGGTTTCGGTCATGGACCTACGCCACGGGCGCATCCCCGATAACGTGGTCCTCCTGGGGCTTATCCTCGGCCTCATTGCGGCGGTCCTTCAGGGGACTCTACTCAGCGCGATGCTAACGGGCGCGGGCACGTTCCTGGGGTTTATGGCGTTGGCATTGGTGTATCCCAGCGGGATCGGCGGTGGAGATGTGAAGCTGGCCGGCGTGATCGGGCTGATACTTGGCTGGCCGGCGATACTATGGGCGGTGGGGGTGGCGCTAGTGATCTGCGGGATAACGGGAGTGGCCATCAGTATGTCCCACAATCCAAAGAGGACGGTGGCCTTCGGGCCGTTCCTGGCCGGCGGGGCCGTGGTGGGGTTCCTGGTATGAAAGCCGCGATATGGACCCGGGTATCCACCGGGGAGCAAAACGCATCCAACCAGTTGCCGGCCATCCTTTCGTATGCTGCGGGCCGGGGCCTGGAGATCGTCCAGACGTACACCGTCCAGGAGTCCGCGTGGCGCGGGGCCCATCAGACGGCGCTCTCCCAGGTCTACGCCCAGGCCCGGGCCGGCATGTTCTCGGTCCTCCTGGTCTGGTCACTGGATCGCCTCTCCCGGGAGGGCGTGGCCGCAACGCTGGAGATCGTCAACCGGCTGGCTCAGTACAAGGTTAAGGTCTGGAGCATCCAGGAAGCCTGGACGGAGGTAGGCGGGCCGCTCCAGGAGCTGCTGCTCTCGATAGTCGCCTGGGTAGCCCGCCAGGAGTCGGAACGGAGATCGGAGCGGACAAAAGCGGGGCTGGAGCGGGCCAGGGCTAACGGCAAGGTCCTCGGCCGCCCGGATGGAGCCAAGGACAAGAAACAGCGTAAACAATCGGGGTACTATGCCCGGTGGGCTGACAGGCGTGAAAATGCGCCGACAAACCGGAGTGAATAAAGGACCCTTTATTTGTAATTTTGAAACACCTATTGTTTGTGCTTCTGAAATACCCTCTTTTTAACATGCAATAATTGTGATATAGCAATCCATCTCTTTTCACCTCCTACGGCAGCGGCCCCGGCGGGACCACCTCCCGCCGGGGTCGTTGCTTTAGGATGCCTTCAGCTACTAAATTTAGCTGGAGGTTTGGATGTTTACACAAGAAGCGATAGACCAGTTCTGTGTGGCCAAGGCGGTTGTGTGGACCTCATACCGGACCAGGGCTAAATATCTGGGGATCCTCACCAGATTTGCCGCTGTCTACCCAGAGAGCCCCGAAACCCCGGGACCCATCGAATCTTTCCTTGCCGGGCTCCAACTCGCCCCCCAATCGCTACACACCTACTACCGGGTTTTACGCACTTTTTACGGTTGGTACTCCCGCCGGCACGATACCATTGATCCATTCGTGATG
>Ga0208030_1001376_pt1 | contig 14127 bp, 19 predicted proteins | sample MalvirDeepMed_M9_FD_184246 | JGI IMG/M metagenome (GOLD analysis project Ga0208030, IMG submission 184246) | Marine viral communities from the Global Malaspina Expedition - Malaspina viral metaG DeepMed_M9 (SPAdes) (version 2) | ecosystem: Environmental > Aquatic > Marine > Oceanic | place...
AGCGCTTTATTTAAATTCATAGAAAGACTGTTTATTAAAGCATCGAATGACATTCGCCAAGGAAAAGGAAAATGGCAAAATTTAAAAATGGATCAACGAATAGCGCAACATGATAATTTAACAAAGAAATTAATAGAGTGGGAAAAAACTGGAAACACGGAAGGTTTGGAACAATATTTTGATGTTAATGTAGAGGAAGCGTTTGGAGCGGCTAAAGCTAAAGTAAAAAAACCTAAAGTAAAAGATGAATACTATTCTAAGAAAGATATGGAAAAGGAATGGGATTATGAGAATGACCTTTTAAAAAAAGAAGTGCAACAAGAGGATCAAATGATTGATACGGCTTTATCAGGAATGGATGAAAGACAGTTACTGAAACAAAAATACCCAGGTATCTCAGATGATCTTTTAAATAAAATTCTAATCGATGATAATCCACAAAGAAAAGCGGATGTCATGGCAACAATGGATCAATATTTAAAATTACGCGAAGTAGGAAAAGGTGAAAATGAAGCTTATAGTATTATAACCGAATCTATTAAAGATACTACAAAACACGCCGAAGGCGGACGGGCTGGATATATATTCGGCGGATCTGCGGGATTAAGGGGGCTATGGAGAAACATATTAAAGAATGTTTCCAAAGGGAAAGATAAACCCGTTAAGAAATTTTTTCCTAAACCGTCGGTAGAGGAGAAAGAAATACTCGATATGGGTAAAAAATATCTGCCCTCGGACTATAAAAATTGGTCAGCAGACGAGCTTGCATTAAAAGTCGAAGGCATTGATAATATTATAAATAGACTTAAAAATGATAAAAAGATTCTTGAACGACAGGCAGCAAATAAAGCAATGAAGGATGAAGGATTGGATTTTTTAATGAAGGAGGTGGAGAAAAGTTCACCAGAGATATACGGTCATCTTGGGAAATATACGGATATCGACAAAGACATTCTGCAGATGGAAACAATTAAAAAGAACATATTGATGAAGGATCGCAAGTTGAATGCAGCTGGTGGCAGAATTGGATATCAAGAAGGAGGTGGCTATAAAGCAGGCGAATTGAAACATGCTGGCTTAAGTAATAGTAGACTTCAAGAATTAGCTATAGAATTTCCAGACCTTGCAGAAGAAGTGGAAAGAATTTTAGCCGAAAGAGGAGACGATTATGCTTACGGCGGACGAATTGGATATGCGGGCGGAGGCAAAGCAGGTTTACCTGCTATTACACAAGGACTGCCTCAAGGCCCTAATATGCAACAACCTCAAATGCCAGCGGGCCCTCAACCCGTAGGCATGCCTGGGGGAGATTTATTAGTGCAGAATCAAATGCAACAGAATCCATGGATGGGACAGAATCCAAACATGAAACAAGGAATTGGTGGAATGCCAAGAGCACAAATGGCAGGCGGAGGCATGGGCCGAAGAGCTTTTATGAAATTGCTGGCAGCAATGTCCGCAGCTCCTTTTGTTGGTAAAGGTGTTCAGAAGGCAGCACCCAAAATGATAAAAGAATCAGCTGAAGTTATTTCAAAAGATATATATGGTCAGCCTGATTATATTAATGATTTAATTGCAGTGGTTAAAGCTAAAGGAACAAGAGAATCTGTTCCTGGAATGAAGCAAAGTGATCTTGGTACTAAGCATACCTATAAGGGGGTAGAAGTTACCGAAGATGCAGGTGGAAACATAAGAATTAAAAAAGAAATTGAAGGTGGAGGACAATATACCGATGAGTTTGGCGAGATAGATACTTGGGATGGAACTGTAAGAGAACTGGATATCGAAATTCACAAAGGAGGCTCCTCTATAAAAGACGAGGGACTTGAAACACAAAAAATGGTTCCAGAGCCAGATGCATATTTTGAAGGAACCGTGACCCCTGACATGGATGGCAAGATGAAAGATGTAGTTGAATACATTGACGATGTCGATCATTTAGATCTTAAAAAAATTGCTGATGAAATTAATGAAGAAGTTATTATTAAAAAAGCATCAGGCGGTCTGGCTGCCATGCTAGGTGAATAATGGCTAATATTATCCAGCAACTCGAAGACTTAAAGGAATGGGGACAGGATCCTGAACGTTATGCACGAAGGCTAGAGTTCCGTCACAGGTCTGGAGCTCCCGCTATGGAAGGTATGATGGTGCCTCAAGAGTTTGATGAATTAAGTCCTAGAGAAGAGGAATATTATAAACAAGAACCTTTTAGTACCCATGAAGATTTTCTTGGTGCTAAGGGTGGTGTTGCACAACTCGTGCAACCTGGACCAGAAGGCGTGAGGCAGGGGTATGCTGATAAATCTCATGGCAAAAAATTCACAAAGACAGAACTTAATAAAGCTGCTCAGCACATGTATGGAAAAGACTATGATGAGTTAACTCTTAAAACAGGGAAGAAGAAAGTTTACGATGTGATAGATGCTCAGTATAAAATAACTGGTGAAAAAAAATTTAAAGTTAAAACTCAATCAAAGCCCTTTTCAGCAACGGATCAAGCAAAAATTAAAAAAGCTTTCCCTGATGCCAAGTTTACTGCAAGAAATACTTATGGCTTTGCACCTGATCATCCAAGCTATACGAAAGCATGGCTCTTTGTTGATAGAGGTTTTAAACTTCCAGGTCATGTTCTTCCTAAATCTGTACAAAACGAAATTATGGAAGCATTTCCAGAAGTTAAAAACTGGAACTGGGAACGTGGAGCTAGTAAATACGGCATTTCATCTAAAAACGAGGCCCTCTATAAAAGAATTGAATCTTTTGTGAATGACCCTAAACCCTTTCGCTATAAGTTTAGATGGGGAGAAGCTGATGGATTTATGTTGCAGTCTATGGACAGAGCTTTTCTACAGGGGAATGAAAATTATATTCCTATAAAAGAAAAAGGAAAAATCGTTGGTTTTATAGATAACTCTAAAAGTGGCAAAGGTAAAAAATATTATCATAATGGCTATACAGCTGCGGGCAAGAAACTTCCTGAAGGAGCTTTGTTAGCTAAAAATCATGCTGATTATAAAGCACTCTCAAAGTATGTAAGTGTTGCTAAAAACTCTGGAGCTAGTCTTGATGAAACTTCAAAAGTTTTTAGAAACCTGTTTCCAGAAGGTATGGATACCAGTAAGATTGTATTTGATGATCTCGTTGGCTTTTTATCTAAAGAAAAAGGAGCAAAGAATGTTAGAAAAGGTATTGTCAAGCATCACGGATCTTATGTCAAAACATCTCCCACAAAAGATCTTCAAATTTTAACAAGTCAGCTTAACTATGAAGCTGAGAAAATTGGTAAGTTAATTAAAAAAGGAGATTTATCTCGTGTTGATGATTTAAAGAAATTAGGAATTCGATTAGTTGTTGATGGAAAAAGTTATGGGGTTGGAAAAGAAAGCGCAGAAAAAGGGTTTGAACGAATTATAAAAAGCAGTGTATCTGATGTGAAGAAATGGGGACCTACTGAATTTAACAAGTTTAGAAAATTCACAAAACAAAATCCAAGATTAGCTAAACAAGCGGCTATACGATTTAACTCAGGAATCCCCATTGATGAAATTATGAAAATGCCAGGAATGAAAAAAGCAATGCCTTGGATCAAGGGAGAAGGTTATTTTGCTTTAGCCGATATGTTGAACAATTGGAGCAAAGGTCAGTCTTTCTTAAAGGGCGCAGGTAAAGGAGTTGAAATGGCTACTTTTGGTCTTGTAGATTTTGATACTGATGAAAAGGCTTTACTTATGCATGCTCTTAAAAAAGGTGTTCCTGAAAATCAGATTAAGGCGATGATGGATTTTCTTAAATATAAAAAAGAGGAAAAGAAATTAACAGGCTTGGATACATCACTGGCTGCATTGGATTATCATGAAAGCATTGGTGGAGAATTAGGCCCTGCTCATATGATGAATCCTGAAGAAGGATGGAATTATGGTGATAGAGAAATGCTTAATAAAAGAATTGCAAAAAGCGAAAAGAATTTAGACAACCTTTATAACGCGTATTATGCAGGAGAGAATCGTGATCCTACTCTTGGTATGGTTACATTAGAAAATATGATGGAAAGTTTAACCGCTGAAGAGTGGAACAAGACGGCTGGTATACCTTTAGTTGATCGTGGTTATCGAGAAATGATCGGAGCCAAGGCAGACGAAGGAATGGTTTGGGGACCTTTGTTTGGAGGAGGTATGAGAGAAATTCTTGAAGGCTTAGGTTTCGGAGAAACAGATTCTTTAAAATCATTTAAACCTCAAGAGTTAATGAGTGCACATCCTGTTTATGGATATAAGGAACAAATAAAAGATATGGAATCTAGAGGAATTAGTCCCATGGAAGATATAAGAATGGATTTAGGTTATGCTTTACCTCCTCAAAATTATGCAGGCGGTGGCATTGCAAATGTTCGTAGACCTAATGCAATTCCCCCTGAATCAGGACCCATGCCTCATGGTGGTGGGTTGTCAAGCGTGTTTAATCGTGTTAAACCATGGTAGGAGTTTAAATGGCAGATATAGATAAAGGACTCCCGAATATTAAAGATATCCTTCCTGGTGGCGCAGAGGAAGTAACGGATGTCAATATTGCGGATGTTCCATTAAAAGGACCAATTGAAGTTACATCAGAAGAAGATGGTGGGGCAACAATTGATTTTGATCCAAGCGCAAACTTAAATATTCCAGGAACCGAATCTCATTTCGATAATCTGGCGGATATTCTTCCTGACGATGTTACTGATCCTATTGGTAGTGAACTACGTTTTCAATATCAGGATAATAAATCTTCTAGAAAAGAATGGGAACAAACCTATACACAAGGGTTGGATCTCTTAGGATTTAAATACGAAAACAGAACAGAACCTTTTCAAGGGGCTTCAGGTGCAACTCACCCAGTACTCGCAGAAGCAGTCACACAATTTCAGGCAACCGCTTATAAAGAACTCATGCCAGCGGATGGTCCTGTTAGAACTCAAGTTTTAGGAGCACCGAACCCAGGTAAGTCTCAACAAGCTGAACGGGTTAAAAATTTCATGAACTATCAGATTATGGATCAGATGAAGGAATACGAACCTGAATTTGATTCAATGCTTTTCCATTTACCGTTAGCAGGCTCAACCTTTAAAAAAGTTTATTACGACGATCTCTTACAGAGAGCGGTTTCAAAATTTGTCCCTGCAGAAGATGTAGTGGTTCCTTATACTGCAAGTAGTTTAGCGGATGCTGAATCGATTACCCACGTCATTAAACTTCCAGAAAACGAAGTAAGAAAACAACAGGTTGCAGGGTTCTATAGTGATATTGAACTGGCAAAACCTGGAGTATTGATGCAGGACGAATTAAAAGAAAAAGAAAGAGAATTGGAAGGAACCAAACGAACAGGACGTAATCCAAACATTTATACCTTATTAGAATGCCATATAGATTTAGATCTAGAAGGCTTCGAAGATATTGGTCCAGACGGGCAACCGACTGGCATCAAGCTGCCATACATCGTTACAGTCGATGAAAGCAGCACTAAGGTTCTTTCAATAAGAAGGAACTTTGCGCCCAATGACCCAAAGAAACAAAGAATTCAATACTTTGTCCATTTTAAATTTCTGCCTGGACTAGGATTCTATGGCTTTGGACTCATACATATGATTGGCGGATTGAGTCGTACCGCAACGGTCGCTCTCCGCCAATTATTAGATGCTGGGACATTATCGAATTTACCCGCTGGATTTAAACAGCGTGGAGTCAGAGTTAAAGATGAAGCATCCCCTATTCAACCAGGAGAATTTAAAGATGTGGATGCGCCTGGAGGATCATTAAAAGATGCATTTTATCCTTTACCTTATAAAGAACCATCAGCAACGTTATTACAGTTGATGGGAATTGTGGTTCAAGCAGGTCAAAGATTTGCTGCCATATCCGAATTACAAGTTGGAGAAGGTTCTCAACAGGCAGCTGTGGGAACAACCATGGCTCTTCTTGAAAGAGGATCTAAAGTAATGTCCGCTATTCATAAGAGACTTTATTTTTCAATGAAGGAAGAATTTAAATTACTGGCTAAAATTATTTCAACATATCTACCCCCTCAATATCCCTACGATGTGGTAGGAGCTGCAAGGACCATTAAACAAATAGATTTTGATGATCGTATTGATATTTTACCTGTAGCCGATCCCAATATCTTTTCGATGACACAAAGAATTACTTTGGCTCAAACTGAATTACAACTCGCGATGTCAAATCCTAAAATGCATAATCTTTATATGTCGTATAGAAAAATGTATGAGGCGCTAGGTGTTAAGAATATTGATCAAGTTTTACCACCTCCCGCACCGAATGCTCCTAAAGATCCGTCTTTAGAAAATATTGATGCATTAGCTGGTAAACCTTTTCAAGCGTTTCCAGGACAAGATCACACTGCTCATATTACTGCGCACTTGAATTTTATGGCAACGAACCTGGTAAGAAACAATCCACCCATTATGGGAGCTCTGCAAAAGAATATTTTAGAGCATATTAGTTTAATGGCTATGGAACAGATTCAAGTAGAGTTTAGTCAGGAAATGATGATGCTACAACAATTACAGCAACAGGCACCTATGAATCCACAGGCTGCACAACAGTTACAACAGATCACTCAGAAGATTGAAGCAAGAAAAGCAGTCCTTATTGCTGAAATGACTGAAGAATTCATGAAGGAAGAAAAACAAATTACTTCCCAGTTTGACCATGATCCATTGCTTAAATTAAAAGCTAGAGAAGTTGACTTAAGAGCTATGGACCAACACCGTAAAAAAGAGTATGATGAAGCCAGAGTCAATATTGACCAGGCTAAATTAGTTCAAGCTAAAGACATTGCAGAAGATAAATTAGAACAGAATGAAGACTTGGCTGAACTAAGAGCTGACACAACAATGGATAAAGCTTATTTACAAGCAGGAGTTAAGTTGAAATCTGATGCAATAAAGCGTAAAGATGTTAAAACATTAAAAGGACCGAAAAGTTAATGGCTGGTATAGAAATAGCTAAAAAAGGGTTAGGGATGCTAACCAAGAAGTTTGGTAAAAAAACTGCCAAGCATATGGTGGCTCAAGATGCAAGACATAAGTCTTGGAAGAAAATGGGTTTACAAGGACCAAAGTATAGAATTGGAAAAAAAGTTAAAGGTAGTCATCGTTTAGATGAAGTCTGGACGTTTAGTGACAACTATAAAAAATAGGAGGCCCTATGGCAAATAAAAAAGAACCTTTCTACAAGGGAGTTAACCAAAAGCAGTTCCTGAATAAGGATGGCCTGTTAAAAGGTGGTATTGCGGTTAAAGTTCCTGAAGAGATTCCAACTAAGAATAAAGTTGGCGGTCAACGTAGAATGTTAAAAGATAAAAAATCAGAAGTAAGTTGGTGGTAAAATTGCGCGCGACGCGCATAAGTCCTACTTTTTGAAGGAGATATTATGGCTTGGTTTGGATTAGCAAAAATGGCGCTTCAAGCAGGATCGCACATTTATAAAAAACGTCAGGAAACTAAAATGGCTATGGCGGATGCACAACATATGCACGCCGTTAAGATGGCCCGAGGTGAGGAAACTTACCAGGGCAAGTTGTTAGAAGCCCGTCAATCAGATTTTAAGGACGAATTCGTTTTAATAATTCTCTCGGCGCCCATCGTGGTGCTGGCCTGGGCGGTGATAAGTGACGATCCGATGGCAATGGAGAAGGTAAAGCTCTTTTTTGAATATTTTGCCACGTTACCAACATGGTTCACTACTCTCTGGATACTTGTAGTTGGGAGCATATTCGGCATCAAGGGAACTCAGATATGGAGAAATGGTGGCAAGAAGAAATAGACTTGCTATTTAAAATAAGTTATATTAATAATCAACTGAGGAGAAATACATGAGACAAAACGGTGTAAGAAGCAACGTTCGCTTTCCATATAGTAAAGGTAAAACTGCTAAGAAGCAGGGTTACGCAGCACGAGAAGATGAATCTCTTGGTATGAGAACTGGTAAAGAATCTACTAAGAAACAATCTTTCAAAGATCGTAGAGATGAATCCTACGGCAAATGGGGAAAACGTAAAGCTGGTAAAGTTAACAAATAGGAATTTATTATGGGCGTAGTAGGAGCAGCATTAAGAGGCTTTGGTAAAGCACTTAAAGGAAAAGGCAAGGTTTATAAAACTATTAAGAGTGTTAAACCTTTATCAGGTAAAATACCTTGGTATGTAGGTGCAGGTGGAAAGGATCCTGCAAAAAGAGCGGCAACAGTTAAAACTTGGAAAAGAGTTTCAACTGATGAAGCAATAGAAAAAGCTGAAAAAGGAATTAAAAAGGGTAAGGAAAAACTTAAACATCTAGAAGCGACTGGTTGGACTAAAGAATTTAAAGATTATAAAGGTAAAGGAACTGGTCGGTATCATAGAAAACAAATGGATTAAATAATGCCTGGAATAGAAATTAAAGGTCGAAGTAAAATAGCAAACTATCGTCATGGTGGAAGAACAAGAAAATTTGGCGGAGGAAGAACAAACCTATTAGAAGAATTAGGTCGTGTTGAAGCTGAACCATCAAATAGAAATCGTAGAGCTGAAATATCCAGAGTTCATGGAGAATTGAATAGAGGCTATGCTAAAGGCGGCAAAGTTGACAAGAAATGGATTCAAAAAGCAGTTAATCCTAAACATAAAGGCTACTGCACACCGATGACTAAAAAGACATGCACACCCGCACGTAAAGCGCTGGCAAGAACATTCAAGAAGAAAGCGAAGACAGGCTGGTAATGGCCACAAGGATTAAAACTCAATTTAAAAATAATAAACAGGGCTGGACATCTAAATTAATGACACCTAAAGGGGTTAATACTCCTTATAATGGCAGTTATATGAACAGTAAACTGGGAGATGTTAAAGTTAATAATAAGAGTTTAGAAACCTTTTACGGAGATAAAATAAAACCATAAGAAAGAATTAATGGATCTAGAAAGCACTATTGTACAACTTAATCGATTTATAACTCATCGCCTTCAGGCGCTGTCTACATCTATTACCTCTGGCGGTGTTGACAATATGGAGAAATACAATTATATAATAGGACAAATAAATGCCTTAGAGGCAACAAGACAGGAACTCTCTACCCTGCTGGATAACAAGGAGCAAAAAAGTGAAGGAACAGTCATCGACATCAAACCAAAATCTACCCAAACATAAACCAGCATTAGAAGAGAAGTACAAACGCCAGGACGAAGACCTGCCAAAACCAACAGGCTGGCGACTTTTAGTTTTACCTTTCAAAATGAAAGATAAAACCAAAGGTGGATTAGTATTAGCTGAGTCTACAATTGAAAGACAACAAGTAGCTTCGCAATGCGGTCTAGTTTTGGCAATGGGTCCACAGTGCTATTTGGACAAGGAACGTTATCCTGAAGGTCCGTGGTGCAAGAAGGGAGATTGGGTAATGTTTGCCCGATATGCTGGATCCAGAATTAAGATTGAAGGTGGGGAAGTTCGTTTGCTGAATGACGACGAAATTTTAGCAACCATCAAGAGTCCAGAGGATCTCTTGCATGAATTTTAACATAGGAGGAAACTATGCCTGAAGACAAAAAAACAGTTGACATTGATACATCTGGCCCAGGGGCCGAGGTTGATGTTGCTGAAGAAATAGTAAAAGACGAATCAGTCGTAGAGACTGAAGCACCGAAGACGGAACAAGAACCAGTAATCAAGGAAGAAGAAACAGAAACCGTAAAAGAAATTAAAAAAGAACAAAAACAAGACGACGAACAACTTGAAGACTATAGTAAGGGTGTTCAGTCCCGTATTGCAAAATTAACCCGTAAGATGCGTGAAGCTGAAAGGCAAAGAGACGCAGCTACGGAATATGCAAGAGCGGCTGATCAGAGTCGGCAAACGTTGGAAAAACGTTTTGTCAGAACAGACTCTGACTATATCAAAAAGTTTGAGTCGAGCATCAAGGAAGGAATGGACAGTGCCCAAAAAGATTTGGCGCGTGCCATTGAATCTGGAGATGCCAAAGCACAAGTCGAAGCCAATAAAAAGATTGCTACTTTAGCGTTTGACAATGCTAAATTAGAACATAGCAAAGAGGTACGGGAAGAAACACCAGTAAAACCTGCTGATGTGAGAGAACCTCAACAACCATCTTCTCAAGTTCCTCGTTCTGATCCACAGGCTGAAGCTTGGGCTTCTAGAAACACATGGTTTGGAAGTGACCGACCCATGACATTTACAGCGTTCGAGATTCATAAAGATTTAGTGGACAAAGAAGGTTTTGACCCTAATTCTGATGAATACTATGCGGAAGTAGATAAAAGAATTCGTGTTGACTTTCCGCATAAGTTTGGTACAAGTGATAATAAATATACGACCGAGCCCGTTCAGACGGTCGCTTCTGCAAAAAGGAGCGTGAAGCCTGGTCGCAAAACTGTGAGACTCACTTCTTCACAGGTAGCAATAGCTAAAAAATTAGGAGTGCCACTCGAAGAGTACGCAAAACAATTAAAAAACACGAAGGGAGTAGTATAAGCGTATGAAAAAAGAAGATACAAAACAACCTCGTGCGAGCCAAACACGGTCCAAATCTGAAAGACCAAAAGTGTGGGTTCCTCCATCATCTCTAGATGCACCTCCTGCGCCTAAAGGATTTAGGTACAGATGGATCAGAGCTGAAGTCATGGGATTTTCGGATACGAAAAATATCCAAGGACGAATAAGAGAAGGATACGAACTTGTTCGTGCTGATGAAATCGAAAATGCTTCAGATTATCCAGTTATCGACGAAGGTCGATACAAGGGGGTAGTAGGGGTCGGTGGCCTTTTGCTTGCAAAGGTTCCAGAAGAGATTGCGCAGCAACGTACAGACTATATGACACGACGTCATACAGACCAAAACGAAGCTATAGAACACGATCTTATGAAGGAGCAGGATAAGAGGATGCCTATCAATATTGACAGGCAGTCTCGTGTAACCTTCGGTGGTACAAAGAAAACCTAGTTTTCTCGGGATAACAACCAATTCCCTATCATCGATTTAATTAACCGTTTACAGGTAAAACTGTAAACATAGGAGTAACACATGGCAAATAGTAATACACAAGGCTTTGGCTTAATTCCCGTTGGAACATTAGGCAGTACTCCTTCCACACAAGGTCAAGGAGCTTTTAAGATTGATGCAGGATACAGTGCCGCGAATATTTATCACGGTGCACCTGTTGTCTCAGCTGCTGGATACATGACGGAAGGAACTGTTGTAACGACTGGAGTTACAGGCAATTGTGGTGTGTTGAATGGCATATTTTACAATGCGGCTACAACTTTAAAGCCGACATGGTCGAATGGCTATATCGCAACAATTACTCCAGCAAACTCTGAAGATACTACTGCGTTTGTTTTAGATAACCCCTTTCAATTGTTTGAAATTGGTACAGATTCTGCAATTACACAAGCAGGATTTATGGAAACATACAATATGAATGCGGTGTCAGGTAATAATACTACCGAACAATCTACAAACACTTTAGATATCGACGGACAAACTCACGCAACAAATTACTCATGGAGAGTTGTTAGGCTCGCAGAAGATCCTAGCAATAATGACATTACAGCAGCTTACTGCTCTATAATTGTCCAATCAAATCTTAATGAGTTCTTGCGTAAGTTATAATAGGAGCATATAGACTATGGCAATATCACGAGCACAGCTAGTTAAAGAACTAGAGCCAGGCCTGAATGCACTATTCGGGCTGGAATACAAGCGGTATGAAAATCAACATGCTGAAATATACGTACAAGAATCCTCTGACAGAGCTTTTGAAGAAGAAGTTATGTTATCAGGATTTGCGAACGCCGATGTAAAAGCGGAAGGGCAAGGCATATCATATGACGAAGCTCAAGAAACTTTTACAGCACGTTACACCAATGAGACCATCGCTCTAGCATTTGCGATAACAGAAGAAGCTATCGAAGATAACCTCTACGATAGAATTGCTTCTCGTTATACAAAAGCTTTAGCAAGATCTATGAGCAATGCTAAAGAAGTAAAAGCAGTCAATCCATTAATTAATGGTTTACCATCAGGTACCTTTAAGACTGGAGACGCTGTAACTTTATTTAGTACTGAGCACCCGACGATTGCAGGAGTATTTAGTAATACTTTAGCAACTGCGGCAGATCTTAATGAAACGTCAATGGAGCAAGCTTTAATAGACATTGCTGCAATGACTGACGAACGAGGTCTTAAAATTGCTGCTAGAGGAGTGAAAATGATCATTCCTTCTAACACTCAATTTACTGCTGAAAGATTATTTAAATCTCAAGGCAGAGTGGGAACAGCTGATAATGATATCAATGCAACTAAATCTATGGGAATGATTCCTCAAGGATATCGAGTGAATAATTTCTTAACTGATACGGACGCATGGTATATTATTACAGACGTGCCAAATGGCATGAAAATGTTCAACCGTGCACCATTGACAACTGCAATGGAAGGTGATTTCGATACTGGAAACGTTAGATACAAAGCTAGAGAAAGATACGTCTTCGGATGTTCTGACCCTAGAGGTATTTACGGTTCACCAGGAGCGTAATAATATTAGAAATGAGGCCGCCTAAAAACGGCCTCATTTTATTTATACAGAGAGAAATATGAAAAAATTCAGAATTCAAATACGAGCCTATGGCTACTATGTTGATTTTACTGTAAATAGTGAGGACAGCAGGGAAGCTATTGAAAAAGCAATACTTGACAAAGTAGGACAAAAAGATGTAAAGTGGGAAAAAGATGGATTTAGCGATTCATTAAGGAGTAAATGGATAACCTATGAGGAGGTTATAGATGACTCAAGACCTGTACACTATGAAACGGTCCTTGGAACTCGAGTGGCATCAAGAGCACCTGAAGGAGGGCAAGTATAATATTAATATGTCTTATATTGATAAAAAAATTCAGGAAATTGTTAAAGAGATCATTGCCAAAGAGTTTGAAGAAGCAACTCGTCTGGAACACATTAAAGACGCCCAGGCCGAAGTTTCGATAGCCACTTAAGCGCTATCAAAAATCAATTTTTTACTACAGGATACCTTGCGCCAAATTTAAATTTGGGGTATAGATGAAGTACTATACAATTATTAATTAGATGTAGACGAGTATAGTCGACGGCCTAGAGACTACATCTTATAAACTAGGAGTATAATATGGCAAATACAACGTTTTCGGGACCAGTAAGATCATTAAATGGTTTTATTAGTTTCGGACCTAAAGCAGTTGTTAGCTTAACCGCTGATACAAGCTTAACAGTAGCTACTCATGCAGGTAGAGTTTTAACCACTAATGATGCAGATGGTAAATTTACTTTACCATCAATTACATCGGGAAGCTCATCTTCGGTAGCTGGAGCAAACGATTACAACGTGTTAAGTAATCTTGGAACTACTTATTTATTTTGGGTAGAAACTTTAGCAACAGACATGGATATCAAAACAGACGGAACTGATAAATTTTATGGTGCTGTCTATACTGGTATTGATAGTGAAGAAACTGGAGAAACATTTCTGGCGGCAGCAACTAATGACGTCATGACGCTTAATGGTACTACAACAGGTGGTATCGTTGGTAGTTGGGTAGAAGTTACTGCAATAGCGAGCGCTAAGTACTTTGTTAGAGGTAGTTTAATAGGATCAGGAACTATCGCAACACCGTTTGCGGACGCGTAATAAATAAACTTTGTGAGCTCCTTCGGGAGCTCACAACTAAGGAGATTAAATTATGTCACAACCGATTATCCAGGCTACAAGATCAGCTGCAGCAGCAGGAGCAAGTGCAATTATTGCATCTAATGTAAGAGTTTATTCTCTCTCAGTTGCTTCTGATGGAGGAGGCGCTGGTATTTTAGAATTAACCACTACTTCAAATAGTGGGGATGTTATAATATATGTAGATGTTCCTACTGGAGAAGTATTTACACTTAATTTTGGAGGTGGTCTTTTATTTCCAAAAGGCGTTTATTGTAAAACTAAAACCAACGTAGCTGGTTACACATTATTTTCTGATAAGTATTCTGCGGCTGGTCTAACAGCAGGTTAGGAGGTAAACATTGCCTAACACGACTTCAGACAGTTACACGTTTGGGAAAACTT
>Ga0208030_1001379_pt1 | contig 14069 bp, 15 predicted proteins | sample MalvirDeepMed_M9_FD_184246 | JGI IMG/M metagenome (GOLD analysis project Ga0208030, IMG submission 184246) | Marine viral communities from the Global Malaspina Expedition - Malaspina viral metaG DeepMed_M9 (SPAdes) (version 2) | ecosystem: Environmental > Aquatic > Marine > Oceanic | place...
ACGACATCCGAACTGAGTCACCAATTCATCTTCTGTGGCCGGAAAGCCTCCAGTAAGACATTGTACCTCAACACCACGTTAGTTGATGTTACTTCCCGAAGATATTCTCGAGCTCTTCTCTTATCTCCTGTAGTGGAAACCACTTTACCAGTGAAACGGCCATCCACATCGAAAACATAACACTCTTTCATACTCACCTATTATTTTAGGATTGAAATTTGGGAACATTCCCCTCTCATTTATTTAACTCATACTATAATTATATCAGCTTTCGCCAAGGATGTCAACTTTTTTTTCAAGTTTATTTTGAAAACTATATCAATATGTTATAGACCAAAATTGAGTAAAAATATAAATTTTATTATTTTTTTAGCATCAAGTAAACTTTTTATTTTGGCTTCGTCTTTAATCTTTTTTACGTCTGTTGCACTTGAAATATAAAAATCAACCAATTTTTGATATTGTTTATTTAGAGAATTAATAATAGGAACAATAGATTTCTCCTCATCACTTAAAGGTTCGTTGGTTTTTATCTTATCGTTAATAAAATCAAATGTGTTTAACATCGCATTGTGGTTTGCCATGGTTTTTGCTTCTTCTCCTGTTGCTATTGTTTTTCCTGTCTTTGTACTTTTTAATATTAAACTATCAAATGTCACTGCTTTTTTAAGCGCTTGGGACAAACTGCTTTTCATTTTATCTGGTTCAAATTCTCCATAATGTTTAATAGAGTGGCTTAGGCCGCCATGAGTGTCTCCTGCTATTTCATATTTGCTATCAGCAGAAAAGAAAACTATTTGATTTCTTCCGGGGCCATCTTCATCTGGTGAGATACTAAATTTTGCTTCATTTAAAAAGCTCTTCCAACTTTCCATTATAAGTTTCATGCTACGCTGGCTCCGGGTTCCCCTGTTAAGTTTGCCAATGAAATATGGAACTTTCTAGTTGGGCTATCTCCGCGAGTACCTAAAAAACCAGACTCTTTTTCTCTCAACGATATGATCGTTGAATCATCCAATCCGACACCCCTGAGAGCATTAACTATATACTGTTCCAGCGCAGCCTGAGTTGGTTTGTCAACGTAAACTAGCCAAGACTTTCTATCATCCTTTGGAATTATTTCTACTTCGTTTTCTAAACCTATCGAGCCTTCAAACGGAGGTAGGTTTTTCAACATCTTTTTCCATTTACCGCCGGAGACACCTTCTGGTCTTGCTTTTTGGTGAAGTAGAGTGATGTGGAGTTTATCTGGTTGTAATGAGGATGCTTCTGGTTCTTCGATGGATGTCTGTAAATTTAGAGCCTGCTGCCTTAAAGAAACATCTGGGGTTAATTTTACTATACCTGTGCTTTTTACTTCATAGGATTCCTTCAAGAAGCGTTTAAATTTTTCCATTATAAGTTTCATTGAGAGGCCTTTAAAATAGGAGAACCTTGAGGTAGAACGAAATAGATTCCTGCTGCGGCAAATGCGCCTCTATCAAATGGTACTTGAACGCCATCGACGTCCATACCACCCGGGTACAAAGTAACAAGGCTCAAGACCGTTCTTCCGTCTTTAAGAGAACCAAGGTTGGAAGTTACCAACGTAACTTCATCTGTTTCTTTCCTTTCGCCGGGAGCAACTTTTACAACCTCTCCACGACCACCGGGCATTTTATAATCTTGCAAACCAGCAACTTCTTGTGGAGTTCCAGCAGCCAGACCCATTTTACCAATTGGGCCAGAAGGAGAACTGATACCTTCCCACTTAACCATGCCACCGCCTGTTGATGTTGGTTGTGTATTCATTATGGCCAAAATCAATTCTCTAACATTAACATTTGGATAAATTAAAGATCCGGGAGCGTTAGCGTCTTGGTGTCGATCTTTGATGTGGTTCATACCGTCTTCACTAGCATATAAAAGTACTTTGTCGCTAATTGGTATTAAATCCCCTTCATTAACTTGTGTGCCTTTGAGCCACTTGTTTCCGTCAACCATTGCTTGAACTTGTCCTAAAGCATTTTGTTCGTTCTCATATATTGCTTCTTTGATTAATTCATATAATTTTTGTTTTGTAAGTTTCATGACTTGTCCTCCGGGGTCATTATTAAGATGCCAAACTCCTCGGCAAGGATGCGGTCAATCTTGTCGGGATCGTCTTTGTTGGTCTCAACTAACAGACGTACGCGTTCTGCTTTTAAAAGTTCGGCGTGATTGTTTGATTCATTAGCCGTTTTTTTGGCGATGGCCAAAGCACGTTTGTATTTCAAGCTGGCTGTTGCTTGAAGTTCACCTTTATTTTTGGATGCTGTTTCAATCGCTTCAATTTCTCTTTTGTAAAGATCTCGTGCCATTGTTAGTTGGGTCTTGTAAGCCCTCACTTTGCCTCGGCTGAATGCGTAGGAAATAATAAAAAGTGCCGCCACTACTAGCATCCGCCAGTGATGGAAGCACCATAATTTTATCTTTTCCCACGCGAGTTTCATTGTCCAGGTATTACACTCACAACTTGCTGCTCCAGCGCCCAGTCAATAGCATTCTCTGGTGATACTCCACCCAGGTCTATCCCTAGTTCACCTATGAGGGTAATCAATTCTTCTCTAGTATTCTTGAAATCCAATGGTTGAAGTTCAAAGTGGAGTTGGTTTCCCAAGTCAGTCATCTGTGAGCGAGTACCGAGGACTTCCTCGGCATAGGGTTCTTCGACATATTCTTCTTTGCGGAGAACGTTTTCAAGTTCTTCTTTAATAATTTGTTTTAATTGTTGTTTAGAGATTTTCATTTTATTATCCTCCGTGTTTCCACGACTTTGCGAAATCAATAGCAGATTGACCGCCGATGTAGCATACAGAAATCATCCCCCAAATATCAGGATCTAATCCAGCCCAAATCATAAGAGCAGTTGCTGTGAGGAATACAAGCAACTTTCGGCTTACAACTTTTTCTTGTAGGGAATCGAGCAGACCCTTGTCTTTATTCTTGAGATACAATTGTTCTTTAAGTTCTTCTTTATTCATTAGATTTTTACCTTTGCATAGCCATCTACTTTTCGAATGTCAATTGTTTTGTCGACAATGTCTTTGAGAGATTCAAGATGGGAAATTAATAGAACCGTTTTGAATTGGCCTTTGATCATTTGAAGAAGCCGTATAAACCCTTCCATATGCTCTTCATCCAAAGCTGTTGCTGGTTCGTCAAGTATAAATAGTTCCGATTTTGGTAAATTAGTGATTGAAATTAATGCAAGACGAATGACCATTGATGCAATCGTCTTTTCTGCCCCAGAGCCCATAGATAATGGTCGCGGGTCATATTTGGGATGCTTAATATAAATTTCCAATTTATTATCAACATTATCAAAGAAGACTTCAAAGTCAACAATTGTGTTGAGAACAGATGAAATTTCTTTGTTGATAATTGGCAACATCGATTTGATTACTTGATAAGAGACGCCATTTGCATGCATTGCTTGGATATATAAATCATAAGCAATAAATTCCTTTTCAGCATCATCAATTTGTTTGATATGTTCTCGGGCTTCTTCGATCAAACGACGAGTAGAGCCTTCTTCAGACATGAGTTTCATTACTTTCTTATTACAATTTTCCAAATCAATTTGTTTATTAGAAACTGTTATTTTTATTGCTTTGAAGTCTCTTTGCAAAGATTCCAGATTATCATATGCTTCTTGATTTTCATAATAGTGAACAATCTTTGCATTGATTTCCTCGACCTCTTTTTTCGTTAGAGCCTTTTTACTCTTACTTGCTGAAATTTCTGCTTTAATACGTTGTATTTTCGCATCATTTGTTTTTACCTTTGTTAAATTTTCTTTATGTTCTCTAATCTCTTCTAGAACAGCCTCAATATCAACCGCTGCTTTTTTCTCTCTGAGCACGACCACATCTTCTTCGAAGGTAACAATAGAAACTAGTACATCTTTGATCAACGTCTTGGCCTCTTCTGCTTCCTTTACAAATTGATTATCACAACAATATTCACAGTTAGGATCATATTTATGATCATGAAGAAGATCAATTTTGTCTTGATAATTAGACATCTTCATGATGGCGGCTCGCAAATGCCTTTCAACGAGGCTATGATCCTTTTCAAGCATCGAATAATATTCTGTTTGTTCTTCTCTCGAGGCCAAATCAAAGTCATCAATAGAGGCTCGTAACTGCTGTTGTAGGCCTTCTTGTGCAGTTAGTCTATCAAGACCCTTCTCAATCACTTGCAAGGCCTTAGAGATCTGTTTTTGCTTATTAGATAGAGCTTTCTTAAGAGCCTTAATGTTAATCGACCCTGTTCCAACTGCTGAAATTTGATCTTCTATTATCTTTTGTTCTCCTAGGAGAATCTGAATTCTATTGGAGTGTTTTTCGCATAAATCAGTTTGATTTGCAATATCTTCAAAAATTTCAGAAAGAGCTTCTTGATTCCATTTAAGTTTTTTGCGCCAATCGATAGTATTAAGGTGCTTAATAACACCTCTCTTCTCGACGGAATCTTTTTTGGCCAACTTGTGTTTTTCCTCGAACATTTTAAGATCAAGAAATTTTGCAAGAATTTCTTTTCTTTTTGTTGAGCCTTCGTTGATAAAACCAAATGCATCCATTTGGGAAGCCATTGATGTGATCATAAAATCGTTATAGTTCCCAAATGTTCTACGAATAATTTCATCAGTTTCGTTACGAGTTGTTCCATTTTTGCTCTCGGCATGAACACCCAGTGCATATTTGGTAAAGTCCAGCTCTGTCTTTACTTCTTTCGTTTCTTTGCCTTTTAGTTTTTTCTGATACGTTTCGAGATTTCTCGTGATCTTATAGGTATCATCACCGACTCCGATCTCGAGTTGACACTTAGCTTTTTCGCAATTTTGATTGACGATATGGACATTCTTTCTCTCTCCTTTTGACGTAGTATTGAATAGGCCGAAAAGAGCAGCATCAATGATGCTAGACTTGCCTGAATAATTTTTGCCAAAGATGCCGACAAGACCATTTAACTTATCGAAATCGATTTCATTATTTTCGCCATAGTTAAATAGATTGTTCCATTTCATTTTGCGAAGTTTCCATACAATATTTCTAGAAATATCATCAGAATTCTTTATTTGTTTAGAGTACTCGCGGTTAAGCTCCAATACTCTTTCTAAAACATCGTCAGTAATTTCTTTATCAGAAAGAAATGCCTTAATATATTTTTCTTGAGTATTTTGATCTCGCATGTTAATTGTCTTACCGTCGTTATGTACAGAAGCGGTTTCAGAATAGCCTGCGCGATTAACAAAGTTAATCGAATAAGGATTCCATTTAGCATTGGCATAATCGCATGCTCTTCGTAATTTCACTAAGGGTAAGTTATAATTTGACACCAAACGGAGTCGAGAATTCTTTGGTACATTAACTTTTGGTAAGGTGCCATCTCGATTAATCTCAATAGTATAAAATGGTCGAGGAGATATAAACAATCTTTTATCAACAGAAAAAGTATCTTTGTCTCGAATATCCCATATCAAATATCCTTTTTTAAGAGACTCTCCAAAATTTTGCTGCACAGTCGAACCAGCATACCAGACTCGGCCTTCTGAATCTAACTTTTGTGTTTTATGAATATCTCCCAACATCGCAAAATCAAAGTCGCGAAAAATATTAACATCATCTTCTCCGTTTTCTAAATTCCATTCTTCATTTACTTCACAACCCATAATCGCACCATGGTAAAGCGCAATGTTTACCATGGATTGATCAGAGGGAGAAACCCAGTTGTCTCGATCAAACACCGAGAGGACATTCAGGCAGATCGCATCTGTCAACTGGGTTTCTCCAGAGTCTTTTAAAAGATGTAGGTTGGGATGTTGTAACGCTTCTATAATAGGCGTGATGGCATCTTGACGGTTTTCGTTTTTGAGATTACCGTCATGGTTCCCTAGGATAATATAAGTTGGAGCAATGTCCGCAAGATTTTTGAGAAAGTCTGCGCACAGCTCAAAATACTCTGGTGAGAGTTGCGTCTTTGTATGTGCTATATCTCCGGTATGAATAATGTAATCTGGCTTGTCATTTTCAAGACTCTCATAAATATCTTTAAAAACTTTCTTGTATTCGTCGTGGTATTTCACGTTACGAATGTGTGTGTCTGAAATGTGTGCAAAAGTAGTCATGTGTCCTCCGTGCTTACTTCTTTATTATAATATAACCCATGTTGTGTGAGTTGTCAAGTATAAAGCTTAATGTTTCCATTTTTTCTTCGAAATAGGGTCGGAGGGACTCGAACCCTCACACCCGATCGAGCTACGGATTTTAAGTCCGATGCGTCTACCAATTCCGCCACGACCCCTAAATGCTTCTTAATTGTTTCTCGAGAAAATACATATCGCTATTTACCTCCTCGGCCATGCTTAATTTTTCTAAAAATACTTCTTTCGACATTGATCCAATATCTTCATAGTGTTCTAGATTTATTTTTTTAACTTCTAGATCATACTTCATCATCGATCTAATAATCCATTGAGCTTTCTTTTCAGCATCGGAATCTAGAGCGACATACACCGGTGTGTCATGAACTGCCAATGCTTGAAACAAGAGAGAATCTTCACGAAGCGTTGAGCCAAGAATAGGAATGGCATTATCGCCAATAACAATGGCGTCAAAGACACCCTCAACAATAACCACTGGTTCATCCCAATCGATCATCAATTCATTAAAAATAATGTCTCTGCCACAGGGTGGGTTAAGATACCTACGACCATGCCCCACATATGAACGAGCAATAAAATAATTACAATCTCCATCGTTGTCAATAGAAGGGATGATGATTCTTCCTGCATAGCGGCCTTCCTTACAATATCCTATTTTCCATTTTAAAATTTCAGATTTACCTATTCTTCTTTTTCTCAGATAATCCAACGCTAATTGAGATCGCAAAGGCAATCTCTTATTGCAAAGAGAAATAAATTCTACGGGTAAAGCTATCTTTTGTTTTATCTCAACATCGTTTATTTCTTTAAAGATATCTTCGAACTCTGAGAGATCCAAACAACCTTGTAATTCAAGATACTTTTGTCTCTGCTGATAATTTCCAAACTTGCGAACAAGTCGGTAAATGTTCTTACCTCGTGCATCACACACCCAACATTTGAAAGAGTTGATCGAAAAGTTGACCGACATCTTCTTTTTGTGATGTTTGCAATACGGGCACGAATATAAGTGCTCATCGCTTGAACGACGATATGAGCCGAGAATATCGGTTATTATCTTTCGTTTATCATTCATGTTGTCCTCTCAATTATAATATAACATGTTGAGAGGATTTGTCAAGTATTTATTTTACATCCACCAAGGTTTTTCGTTCTTAAGTTCTTCAAACATTTCGGCATAACCTTCGAAGATATCCTCCTCGGAACTCCCAGGCGCAATAATGCTTGTTGCAACAAATGTAAAAATCTTATTGTCTGGGTTTCTTACAAAAATGTGTATATCTATTCCTCCAGTTTTAAGATCAACTGAAATTTCCATCCTTCTTTGTTTGTCATGGCTCATAAGTTCAACCTGATGCCATAACGGATGATTCTTTTGATGTTTTCTTTCTGAAAACCCTTTCAGAATTGGTAAGACAACTGGTCCTTGTGGTAAAGGAAGTGTAATGGTCATTCCTCTCCAAACTTCTAATATTAATACTTTCAATTTTGCTTCTGTTAAATTCACAGCAAACCCTCGCCCTACTAATTAGTGAAGATTTTCCTTATTTGTTCTTCTGAAACGTGATCTGGGATAAACTTTTTAATTGACTTGTCTTGAGCAAGGGCTTCTCGAAACTCTGTCGCGTCAACAAATTCTTCTTGTTCATACGCGTGTTCCATTTCTACTATGTTTGGAGCAAAGGATTTAAAATATCCAAGAAATCCTACTTGATAGCCCCTGTCTTTTGAAGAAACACCTAGACAAATGTCTTGATCTGTTTTTGAATGATTTTCATCAACCCAATCATACACATCAGCAAAAGGGTTCGTGTAAGAGCCATCAGCGCCGTTTCTAGACATCGCTCGTTGATAGATGACCTTTGGGTGCTTGAGGATACCATAAGCGTCTAAAACGGCTTCTGCTTGCTCTAGAGAGACTTCGTAATCGTCTCCTGTTTTTCTTCCTCTGTCTCCACAAAAAATTCTTAATTCTGAAACCTTTGGATTATCAAGATAGTACTTGAAGAATTTGTAGTGCCCTACGTGGGGTGGCTTGAAACCACCGGGTATTAATACGGTTAACATGTTCATATGTCCTCCTATGTTCATGATAATATAGTATAACGCGTTAAGAGTGGTTTGTCAAATTATTTCTTTTGATCGGCCAACATTGCAACCTTAGTTAAATACTCTATAAACTTTGCAATGTTTGGCTCAACTTTTGGTTCTAATTCTGGAGATAGCTGTGGGAGTAAGGACATTAACGTCGATATCACAGATTTTATTTTTTTTGATACTGATTCTGTTTCTGGAGATGGTTCTGGATCTGCTCTCAGATCATCTCTTTGTCTATAAAGATCATCGTCCACATCGACTTTCTTAGGCTCATCTGCTGGGGCTGCTGGTGAATCAATTTTTACACCTTCTTTTTGCCTAACCGCCTGCCTTATTCTTTCGATCTTATCTGGAGAAACAGAGCCATCTGCTATACTATCAATCGCTTTTTTATATTTTTTATAAATTTCTCTATTAGGATTCTTCTGGATCATCTCGGCTCCATTCTGAGTTAGCGGAAAACCAGTCCTCCCATCAAAGTTTTTTTGTTCAAATAACAAACCTTCTATTTCTTCTTTGATTATATGCTGTAGTTGCTTGTTGGTTATCTCCATCTTATTTCCCTCTTGGACTCTTTAAATAGTCCCTTGGGAACTAAAAGTGAGATAAAGCTACAACCACAGAGTCTGCCATGTCATCTGTGCCGGGTTTTGGGTTTCCGTGTCGAGTAAGTACGACTGTGAAGTCTTTTGGATATTTCTTTTCAACCCATTCGATAATCTTTTTCTTTGTGTTCTCGCCTCTTTTGATTTTGATTCCACACTTTGATCTGGCGGATCTTGACTGAACAAGAGTTGGTAGCATCCCAAACATCACGTAACAGAGGACCGAAATCATCCCGTTAAAGCGTTGCAATTTGCTCATGGTGCCTGCGGTTGTCTTGCCTCCGGAGAACATCGTGAAAGGTTCTTCTATGCGTATGTGAGTTATATTATAGGCATAATTAAGTCTCTTCAATTCTCCATTAAAAAACTTCATTGCTCTTTCTTCAAGAGTTCCGTCTTTAAATTTAAGAAAATTAACTTCCTTTAAATTTTGTTGATCATCAACAACACAGTATCCAATCTTGGATGTGCTAACATCTATTCCGAGTATCATATTAATATTATAACATGTTACAAGTCAGATGTCAAGTTTTAATTTAAAAAGATATTCCCTGTCTTCCGTTTTTTTCACTGGTTTGGCCAATGAAGCAACAGCAACTAAATTATGATTTTTATCATAAAGTTTAATTCTTGACAAATATGTAACTTTTTCAAATGATGCTGAGGTATGTGAAGCGGTGACAATATTTTTAATTTTTGACGTGTCTTCAACATACAATTTGCTGCTTCCTGTCAAGTGGGGGGCTACCGTATTGTTTTTATCTTTAAATGTTGGATTGTTAGAATAATTTAATTCACCTTTTGGAGCCTTGGCCAAAATCGTCATTGTGTTAACATAGTTGACGCCTTTAAAATTTAAACCATAGCTGGCATTTTGTAATGCTGCGAGTTCGCTGGTTGTAGAGCCTGTGCCGTCATTAAGTGTCGTTCCGTAGTACAGCCAAGAGGCCGAGGTAGCTGTCGAAGGGACATATTCAATAGAAGAAGTTGTCACTGTCTCCAACATATAAGAGGCCGTCAACATTATCACCCCTTCATCATAAAGAACTATTCCAACAACAGAACCGGATCGAACTCCATAAGTTGTTATTAACTCTCCGTTCTCTCTTTCGTCTGCACAAGAAGCCATTTTGGATCCGGTCAAATAAAAATCTAAACTCACCGATCCTCTTTTAATTGTTGATCCATAATACATTTTAGGAATGAAAACAAAATTAACGCTGCTTGTTAGCATATTTCGAAAAGAAGCACTCAATTCAAAATGTCGGGAGTTAATCATATACTTTTTAGCAGAATTTTGTAATGCCGAGGCAGTTACATTTACATTGCGAGACTGGCCGGATCCGTCATTATTAAAATATTGAAAAGGATAAGATATTGATGCTGTGCCGATCGATCCGCTTGATAAATCAAAATAAGTCGCTTCAAAACTACTGATAGCTGATGTTAACCTTCTTGTAACCGGAACTTGATCCGGATAGGAAGAGGTTATATTTCCTTCAAAAGGATACACTCCAAATTCTCTTTTAGAAATAAAATGGTTTGGCCCGATATATCCATAGTTTTCTGTAAACAGTTTAATCATTGGACTTGGAACATTAGAACGAAAGTCTTGTTTCATAGAACTTGCTTCTACAAATGGATATACTTTGTCTGTTCCGGCTCTATTGTTGTTTATTTCGTAAACTTGAAGCCCACCAGTGCCAGTAAAATTAGATGAGTTATTTACATAAAGATTTGCCTGATAGATAAATAAATTAAACTCAGGATATGTCTTTATTCTATTTGTAAATATTTCTTCATCTGATAATTCAAATTTGTACATTAGTAATCTAATCTAGCTCTAAACGTTAACTCGATGTTAGGGTCTTTTCTAATTGGCTCTGATAATTTTCCAACCGCTACCAATTGTTTCTTGTCATTGTACAGCCCTATCGTTGTTATATAAGTCACAGGCGGAGTAGAAGTATTGCTTCCTTTGACTCTAATTTCTGATCCATTTACATATGTTGGGTTACTAGAGAAGTTAAACTGATTATGGGGCACTCGGCAGAAATAAATCTTTGAATTCAATTCAATTGTGTTATTAAATTGCACATTGTAAATTCTATTTCGAATAGCATCTGCGGATGCAGAAATGGCAGATCCAGAAAGCATTGCGCTGAAATTTGTTATATAGTTATCTGCGTGGTGTTTTTTGGTGTCTCGTTGCAACATCATGTCGCAGTCACCACCGCCGTTACCTTTTTTGTTTGACGTCGCTATAATATCATCCCACGTAGTACTGGACGCAACTGTGGTGCCGTCTGAAAAAGTATTGGAAGTTGTACGTGGCATCAAAAAGCCGCCCTTCGTTCCTGTATTTCTTCCGCCCATAAAAGTCTTGTAAGCAGAAGTGCCATCGGCATTGTCGAGTAAATCTACAAGGGCAGCATGCTTAACATCCGTGGCAGAAGTCGCGGAAGCTGAGGCATCTGTAATCGCCGCTTGGGCACTTCGGTTGACGGCAATGCAGCCGGCGTCAACAGCCGTGCCTCCAATTGTCGTGTTCCCAGATCCACCCGGGGTTCCTTGAACTAAAACCTGAACTGCATCGTCACCCATCACCAAAAGATCAATGTTACCGGCGGCGATGTTTGTATCAAGCCATGTATTGATCCGTTGCCCCAGGACAGCCTCACTCCCTGCAACAGAAGGCGATGACGCATGTCCAATGACTGTCGCAGACCCAATGGCAGAACCATTAATTGTACCAGTGATGGCATTCCCAATACCATCCATAAGAATCAGAGTCAGAGTGTCCTGAGTACTCGCGGAAGGAACCCCCCTGACAATAATAGAAGCAGAAGCTGGAACTGCAGCAATGCCGCTGCTATTTCCTTGACCTTCTTCCGAAGTAACACCAGACTCACTTCCACTAGCGGCCAAAAAGACAGATCCCGTAATAACCGCGATACCTGCCTGATAAAAAATCAAACCAACTTTCTGACCATCGGCAAGAGAGCCAGTATCATTTTGCAGCATAGGAAAACTTGGAGAATTAGTGGCCGAAGAAGAAGCGATCAAAATTCCGTATTCACCGGTTGGTGAATTGATTTTGTAATTCGTAGCAGCATCGATATCGGTAATTGTAATCCTTTCTCTCATCGGGTTTTTATAGTTACTAGCAACGCCCAAGTCAAGTTGGAAACTTCCTTTTTTAATCTCATCTTTGACAAGAAGTCGAGAGAAATTCAGAAAAAATACTTCTTTCATCTTATTTCCGCCAGTTAAATCTCCGTCTTCATCGAAGTTTTGAATAGCATTGGTGGCATCATATCCAACTAGCATTTGGGCCATTTGATTGTAGATATTCATTTTCTTTTGGCCTTGCGTGTTTGTTGATTGAGATAGAATCGAATCACTAGCGTATCCTACCGTGATATCAAAAATATGATTTGAACTTGAAGACAGATAAGGATAATCATAAGTGGACTGGAACATGCCATGAGAGAAATCCTTAACATTCTCTGGTTCAAAATCCGATACATATGACCCACTGATAATAGATCCCGTGATAGGAATGGCTTCATGCAACAGTGTTCTTGTTGTTACCGCATCGATTGCTGATATTTCTTTAAATGATGACATAATTTTTCCTTATTTTTAATATTATAGTTTTACAATTCTTATCGGAATTTCGAGAGTGTAACCATAGAGGACACCCGTGACTCTCACAAGAGTATCAATGTATTTAACCGTTGCTGCTGCTCCGCCGTCGCGATAAGTGAAGTTGGTGGTGTCAGTGCTTCCAAGTTTATCAAACAGATAATCACTTTGACCTAGTTGTGGGTTTGCTCTTAGTTTAAAGAAAACCAGAGTATTTAAAAGACCAGAAATAGGCGATGCTGTATCATTCTCGTCTATGTAAACATTTTGATTTATAACAAGCGGAGTAGCAACATCTGCCACATACATTTTGATATTGTCGTCGTCAACCGCGCCTCCAGTGCCCGTTGCAGCCCCTGCAATATCTCTTAATCTCAATAATCTATCGTCCATTTGAAAGATAAAGCTGTTCTCCACGATACTACTATCAACCTCGGCTGTATTTGTGGTATCAAATCCGCCATCAATTCTTATGTAAGCAGGATTATTGGTATCTTGTCCAGACCCATCCATAATACCTGTTTTCGTTCCATCGCTATCTTTTGCAACCCCACCATTACTAGTTGTGGTGTTGTAAAAAGTATTATGGTCCGCTGTGACAACAAACGTATTGGTAAGGCTGCCATAATAGTTAACTTGCTGACTGGCGACAGTATTTAATTTTAACACCGGTAAATACAAGACCGAATTAGCGTTGGTGCTGCTAAGAGTAAATAATTTTGTTTTCATTGAAGCAGTATTATTGGTAAATGCTTCTAAAACGGGAGTTTGAAGAATTGTTAAATCTTGTTGAGCGGTATTTTTTGTTGAATCAAAAAGTGTGTAATTTATCTCATCATCGCCTAAAGCAAAATACTTAACATTAAATGTGCCATCTCCGGCTGCTAGTAATTTTCTCCCTTCATCGGTTAAAACAACATCTAAAATGATGTCCCCACTGTTATCTTGAAATGCCATTTTTTTCTCCTTTAATTATAATTAGTCTTTTTAATTATTTTAAAATTAACATTTAAATCAATTTTTTTCCCTGTATGCTTGGATGTTATTCTGATTTTAAATTTATTTCCATAATTGATATTTTCTGTCCCAGCAATAAATAGTTTTTTATCAAGAATTCCCATGTTGTTAATTGCCTCCTCGACATTTGTTGCATCCGGAGGAAAAGAAATCTGTTCAAAGTTCGGTGTTATCTTCATCAATCTTTTAAAGTGTTTTGTTTTTTCTCTTTCTATCTTTTGTTCAGGAATGCTAAAAATTCGGGCTTTTAGCATTACGTCAGAAGCAGTTTTTGAAAATTCAACTTCAAAAATATCAGAATAGTTTGAAGGCGTATTGTGATAGGTTGAGGTTCTAAATAAATAATAATATTTTTTATTAGGTAAAATATGATCCCTAAAAGATGTATGTATTGATTTTGATTTAGAAATTAAAAAATTTCTTTTATCTTGAGTATCTCTAGATCTTAATATATTTTCCGTGTTAACAGATGTTAAAAATGAATCATAAAATTCATCAATGCTCTGTGGCTCGCG
>Ga0208030_1001381_pt1 | contig 14023 bp, 28 predicted proteins | sample MalvirDeepMed_M9_FD_184246 | JGI IMG/M metagenome (GOLD analysis project Ga0208030, IMG submission 184246) | Marine viral communities from the Global Malaspina Expedition - Malaspina viral metaG DeepMed_M9 (SPAdes) (version 2) | ecosystem: Environmental > Aquatic > Marine > Oceanic | place...
ATGCCTGGCATTGTGTTGCATTGTGTTGTGGGTATCTATAGGATGTATAGGTTAGATGTTCTGAGAGTCTCGGCGGTAGACGATATCGAGACCATGGCGAAGCACTGAGGTTTAAGCCTAGCCTGAAGCACATAGCAGTCTGACCTAGCGAACTACTCGCTAGCTGCCCACAGCGAACCGATACCGATGATTAAGAGTGCTTATAGGTATACGGATGGTGCGGAGCAATAAATCGAATTCACTTTGTAGTTAAAGGATAAGACGTAATGCCTACGTTGAAAGAGAAAGCGTATATCGCTGCTGGTAATGCAACTGGTAAGGATAATCAAGAGTTGATTCAACGCTTGATTGAAGAAGCAGAGAGTAAGGATAATCCCGTTGTGACCATTGGTCTCAATGGTAAGTTAGTTAAGAATTCTCTGTTTCTATCCGAGATTGAACGCAGTGCAATTGAGATTGTGGCCGTTTGGTGTTCAGATACCAAACGTGACCTATCAAAGTTTGCATTCAACGTTCAGTATCATCACAATTCCACGCAAGTGACATTGACTGATGAGTTCACCGTTTTAGACATCTGTCACGGAGTACAGATCACGGCATCCATTCTGGATGATAGTGACCGGATACTCTTAGACATTATTCTAGGTGACGAAATTTTTGGTGTTGGTAATGAAGTTAGACACATTCAACTTCTACATGCCATAACCGAAGCTTTATACGCTGTAGTTAAGCTAGAAGATGATGAGAATAACATCAAATCGTTTAAAGCAATTGCATCATCGAATAAGAAACATTCAGATAAGCTACGTTCACACTTTGAGCGTTGGTTTAAAGAATTCACAGTACACGATGAGAGCAAGGGAATAAGACGCGGCGACGATAATACCGTCAACCGTCCGCGTGTTATGACTGGCAAGTCTGTTGCGATGTGGAAAAGGATCGGATTGAAGCATGATGTGTTCAACATCATAAATCGTCCGTTCCGTGATGCTAAGTCTGACGGTACTCCTGAAGACGATTCCAACCCGTCGGATGATCCGCCAGCACCCGAAATGGTGAAGATGCATTGTGGTACTTGCGATCCTAAAATGAAATACGTTGACAGTATCCACCCTAGGAACGCTAAGCGCCGAACATGCACCAACACACGAAGCATTAAGAGTGTTAAGACTACGTGCAACGTACTCTTAACCGCCGTTAGTGTGACCGTTGAAGCTAACAAGGATAAGGATTAATTGAGAATTGCCCCCGCTGGACTAACCATCCGGCGGGGGCATTTTTTTGTGCCATTTTTTAACTCGGAGCTCCAGATTAAATGACGATATTTTTAATAGATTTTTGAGGATTTTTCAGGATTTTTTCTTGAATTTTTTTCGATTTTTTTTGAGAATTTTTCCGCTGATACTAACTTAAAAAAACAAAAAACCTGGTTCCATGCAACGCGTACGCGCTAGGTAAAAAACGTGGTTTAGCTAGGTTCAAAAAGTATAGACTCAGACATACTTGTATGACATAATTAAATGGTGAGACAAAACGCGTCTCACTAAACCATTTTAGGGATTGCGGATTGAGCTTGATCCGCAGTACCGCCAGAAGGATTAAAACATGAAAATTATCTGGGGTACTACACTACCGAGCCAGATGCCTACGTGGCCGCGTGAGCTCACATGCACATGTGGCGCACGGTTCACAACATCCTTTGCGATTGCTAACCACTACCAAAAGGTACACGTTACCTAATGGCAAAACTAAAGCGAAAAGTTCGTTGCCGCGTCCGACATGGAAACATCGTAAAACGTGGCAAGTGTGCTGATGTGCATGGACACTCACAATGTGACGTGAACACGCACGATACAACACCAAACTATTTCCGACAGATGAAACAGATGTATCAGGGCGGATATGTCCGCGTTGGTGGGAATCTGTATCCGAGACTGTGGTTCGGGAAAGAGGTTTAAATGGAAGTTAATCAAAGTGAATTGTGTCAGGGATCAGGTTTAAAAACCACGAACCCTATCACTGGCGGATACTTCAAAACGTCCGTATGTACGCACTGCAAAAACCTACGCGGCGTTGTGTGGGATCGCACTATAAACCGCCACAGGTTCAATACTCATTCCAGAGAAGGAGTATTCACGAGAATTGTATAGCTACCTGATACGAGATCAGGTGAGCCAGAAAGGGGGTGATAAAAATGACATTCGAGATGATGAGAGTTAAACGCGAACTCTTTGAAGATGCTAAAACGCCGATCTCCAAATCAGCAAATAACATGCTGACGATCGCGCTAAAAGCCGAGTCAATGGGCGAGATCGAAAAAGCTGAAAAGTACCTGGATAAGGCAATCGAAGCTGAGTAATAAAAAAGGACAGACATGACGTGTTCAAAATGCGGAAACACCGGATTTAAGTCCGATGCCATGCTGAAAAAGCACAGGGAAAATGCATGTATCCGCACCATGCCAGTAGTGCTGCCGTCCAGGTTTGCGCTACCCGTGAGCGAACTACAAAAACTTGAGTCAGTGAGGAGCTGAAACTTGTACACATTTACGAACTATAAAACGAAAAAGGCTATGCGAGAAGCATTCAAGGCTGGTGGAAAAATAGAAGTGTTTCAGCCTGGCGGAATGTTCCCAGGAAAAACTGATGGAAGAGTGGCGATAGAAGGGCCACATTACCCAGAACCACACAGGTGGTACGCAAGCGTAGAGATAAAGGACAGCGTGATAACACGGATTATCAGCTAAGTAGTGCGGAGCGACCTCGATCCGCAGGGAGAAGGGAGTAAAAAATGGCATTTAGATTAGCGATTGAAACAGACAACGCTGCATTTGATTCAGATGGACATACATCCTTTCATCAAATAGCAAAAACAAAAGAGATTGCACGTATCTTGATGAAAACAGTCAGCCAGTTAAGTCAAATGCCTCCGTCAACATATACAGCATCGGAGATTATCTACGACATCAACGGCAACGCTATTGGATCATGGCACTTAGATTAGGAGCTAAAAAATGAAATGCATCTGTAAGCCATGCACTGAAGACTTATTCACGGGAACATGCGACGGCATGAAATGGAAATGTATGCCATGTGAACGTGCTTGGGCCTTAAGGGATGAAGCTGAAAAAAAGAGGGCATCACTTGAAGATATCCTCAAGAAAAAACTGGTTTCTGAAGGAGTCTCTGAGGACTGGCTAGATAGTCACTTGGAAGTTTTATAGGAGTTAAAAAATGTGGGCTGTTGAAACATTCACGCTACTTGATGGCTTCGTAAATACGTGGACAACGGGTGACGATGAAAAACCTGTTGTCTATGAAAGTAAAGACGAAGCTGAACAGGCACTGACTGAGTATCTGGAAGACCAGCACGCAGCGGTAGACGCTGGCGACATGGCTGACAAATACCCCAGGTCAGACTTCAGGATTGTTGACATCTCTAAAGAAGTCGCGAAAAAACTAACTGCGATTGATCGCAAAGAAAACGAGGAGGCATGGCGAAAACAAGCACCTAAATTAGGAATACACCCAGACATGCACGTAAAAAAATCAGAACGTGAAGCACTGGGCTTTTTCGAGGAGGACAGGTATGTCTAAAGATACATGCCGATGCTGTGGGAAATACGCCCCGTCTTGGCTTGCGTACTCGTACAACGAAGGAGGTGAAAAAAAGTACGTCAACATTCACACACAGTGCATTGAAAAACACTGGGACAGGCACGACCGAGGCGTAAACGCCAGTCGGTGCAAGGAGTTTGGAGGTAAAAAATGACAGTACCACCGAGGAGAGTAAAAATTGGATCAATTGGTATTGATTCGGGACAAGTGTTAATTGGCGATCCCTGTTATTTACGTTATTTCAAAAATGACGAATATAACGAGGAGACCGAACAAGGAAACTTTAGTTATTCCGGCGCATGTAACACCACAACGCAAGCAGCCTCAGGGGGAGTCTTATATGGGGAATTCGGTAATGAAGCCGCTGTTGTGGCATCTACCGGATACGGAGACGGATTATACGACGTATTCGCCACGTATAACGATGAAAATCGCGTTGCAAAATTAGAAATAACTTTTATTGAAGGAGAAAAGTAGAAGGGAAAAAAGGACATGAAACAGTTCAACAGTGCGGTGATCTGGGAAGGAAAATCACCATACGACGGCGCAGAGATAATGCTCTTGGGAGGAGCCGTTAAAGACCCGTCTAGAAATAGAAAAACTGGCTGGATGATACAGATGTATATCCTAGTAAAAAATGTGCCGCCAGTCGAAGCTGTAAAACAGGAGCTGGACGCGTCAGTCTGTGGCGACTGCGTGATGCGGTGGAATAAAGGCGGCGGATGTTACGTTGTACCGCTGTTTATGACAAAAACCTGGAAAAAAGGATTGGAAGCACCACGCATAACGCCGACTGAGCTGGCACGACTTGCCAACAAATACAACACGCCTATTCGGCAGGGCGCATACGGTGACCCTGCATTTGTCCCCATGTACGTATGGGAAGAATTGGAAAATGCTGTTAGCAATAAGAAAGGAGCAAGCTATACGCACCAATGGGAGTCGGTGTCTCCCGAATACGCCAAGTTCTCAATGGCATCTGTCGAGAACTTAAAACAAAAAGCAGATGCACAGGCCCTGGGCTTCAGGACTTACAGGATGGTGGACGACGTGTCTGAAATCCAAAAAGACGAGAGACTGTGCCTGAATAGTAGCAGGGGCATACAGTGCCGCGACTGCGGCGAGTGCGGTGGCAACAGGAGTAAGGCCAGCCACCGCCAGAAAAACATAGTAATCGTTAGACACTAAGGAGAAAAAACGATGGAAGGTAAAATTGGCAGCAAAGAGACGACTGCAATTCAGCGAAAAGCCCATGAGGTTCTGAGTGAGGCGTTTGGAGACATGGTGGTGGAAGTCGGTAAGGCTTCGTACTACCACGAAGGGCATAAGGTGGACTTGAAGTTCTCGATCGGATACAAGGACGCACTCGACGACGTAAAAAATCAGGCTCTGGAACTGTACGGGCTGGAAGGCTGGAAGGTTGGCGACATATTCGAGTTATACGGTGAAAAATACCGACTCGAAGGGTACAACCCTAAGGCTCGAAAGTTTCCCATCCAGATGACCAGGCTGAGTGACAACAGCAGTCGCAAGGCTAAGGAAAGTATGCTCAGAAGCGGTAAAAAAGTAGAAGCATGAGTTACTGGATGAACGACAAAAAACCAAGCATTGAGGAAGCGCACAAACTGTCGGAGGATCACGCTCAGGGAATCCACTACTTTGGAAACAGGCTTAGAACCTGTCCCGACTGCTACAGATGGCCGTCGTGGAAACTGGCTGATCTGTGGCAGGGTGTGTACTCCTTGATGGGTGGTGAGTGTGGGTGCGGATACCAATACAACGAGTGTGATAACGAGTGCTGTCCAGAGGATTCCGACCATGGCCCTTGCGTTAAGGAGACCATGACTGGACTAACAAACTTTATGGACGATTACTGGAAGGATAAGAATGACAACTGAAAAAAATCCAGAAGGCTGGGTCGTAGTAAACGACATCAATACTCCTATAAACGGAACCCATTTACAGGGATACATCCGTTCATCAGGATTTGACCTGATCCACAAGCTGGGTCAGCCGCAATATGGCGACGGATACAAGGTATTTAGTGAGTGGACTATCGAATCCGACAACGGAGTCGTTACGATCTACGATTGGAAAGGAGCGAACATGCTCGACGAGACTGTTTCAAAGTGGAACATCGGTGGTCACAACGGCGACTGCTGGCAGGTGCTGGAAGACGCAGGATTGGAGTACAAGCGTGTCTACTAATTACTACCCGACAGAAGAACCAGTGATGACTGTTGCCCAGGTGTTGAAGCACCAGAGGAATCATGGGTGGTGGTGCTGCATCTACTGTCACGAGGTTACGTTGACGAAGTGGAGAAAGAGGAAGCAGCACATTATGTCTTGCTACATCGCCTGGAAAAAAAAGGAGATGGAAAAACAGGAAGAAGAAAAACCGAATAACTGATGTTCGATAACTGGATAAAAAAAGGAGAACAATAATGTCCAGCGACGCTCAATTTACAGCAGACCAAATAATAAAACACTTGGTTGGCGGGAAAATAACACGAGCCATAGCAACATTTGAAGATGGCGCAGCGAATAATCACTTTGAGGACTTTGCAGGATTCGTAGTGAAGAAGGGTAACCGGACTATTAATGTTTGGGTGCAATCAGATGCGGAAGGCAACGGTGGCGGATGGCTCGCACTCGAAGACCCCAAGACACAGAAGGCGATAATGTCGTGAGCGCATCAACAAAAAATCCGAACGAAGGCAAAACGTACACGGAGAAGTTTGAATCGTCATGCCCCGAATGCGGCGGCCATGTGGACGGAGAGGGCATCTTCGCAACCGGAGAGATCCTAGTGTACGACAACCCTGAACACAGCTACACCCCTGAGGAAGGAGAGATGCTAAAAAACCTATGGCAGGTATGTGTCAATGGAGATTGGGATCAATACTCATAGCGACTACACAAGGTTGACTCTATATATACATGGGTAGTAAAATACCTACAGTCAGGAAGGAGGAAAAAATGACTACTGGAAATCTCAAGACTCTCAACATCAGAAATGTTGACCCAGAGACACACCGTAAGCTGAGGCTACTCGCTGCTGTTCTTAACATAACGCAGCCACAGGCCCTGAAAGCTGCTGTATTTCTAGCCTTGGATGCTGTTGCAGAGATTGATGTGGAAGCAGCGGTTAAAGAAGCAAAAGAACAAGATTCGCTCGGTTCAATATTGCTTCATCAATTAAATAAAGACCTTAAATAAAAACCCCTGAACGAAACCCCCTTAAAGGGGGTGGTTTCTTAAAAGCTGGAAAACCACAGGAGCTTCACGGGAGTATACTCATGGACAGGCGTTCGCTGCTTTGTCCTTTGCAGTTTCTCCTTCAACGCCAGAAGCCCCCGTTGACCTTCCAGCATCCGGGGGCTTCGTATTCTGGAGGAATACATGACAACGGAAAAAGGACGTGAAGTGCCTCTAAGTTCGCGTAGAACGTCAGCATTAGAAGCGTTAATGCAGGACAAGCGCAAACACACGCATACACACCCTAACTGGGTAAACCAGCATACGGGCTGGGAAGTACCTATAAGCTCGCGCAGAACGATTGAGCTTTATCTTGAACACGGTATAGATCCTGGCGGATTTTTTACCGCCCTCTTCAGTGACAAGCTGTTAGATACGGTTCAATACGCAGATGAAACAAACGTAAAGTCCCTCGTGGATTGGGCGTTGTTTGTCTTCTGGGAAATGCCATTTGAGGTGGTGGGCTCGAAAGAAAAAGTGCAGGCGCACATAGAAAAAGGTGGCTACCGATGTCAGGAATAGAACAACAGACACCCACGGACTTGACTGCTCTACTCGATACCCGCGAAGCTGTCCTTGCAGAACTCAAAGAAAAACGAGAGATGCTTGGACGCTTGGACTGGCAGATAGAGCGTCACCTGAACGCACAGGAAGCCACGTTCTATGAAAACGATGGCTGGACTGTGGAACTAAAGAGCAAGATCGTCTGGAACGAAGATGCCTTGCAGCCTTTGGTTGAGTTCTATAGCCCTGACGATGCTGAGTCCCTTATGAACAAGCCCCGTCCAAGGACGTGGAACAAGACCAGGCTAAAGAAGGAAGCCAGAAAAGGTGGTGAGATCGGAAAGATAATTGCCTTTGCACAAGAGGAAGGCGCACCGGAACTACAGATAAAAGCTAAAAAGGAGAAGTTGTAAATGAGAACATGGCTGTGTGATGACGCGGCTAAAGGGGACATTGCAAAACTTCGCAAAGGTAGACCTCTTGAGAGGCTATGCCCTGGAGTTGTTGGTATCGCAGACAAGGTTTGGAATACCATCAGTCAGAAAGAAGAAATGATCGGCGTGATTCTTAACGCAAAAAATAGATGTGACTGTGAATGTCACTCAAGTAACTAAAAGGACTAAGTAATGGCAAAGGTTAAAATGTGGCCCTATGAGGTCACAAGCGACAACGGTAAGGGCAAGTACAGGTTCGCCAAGGTCACCCTCACCGTCAAGGAAATAAAGGAAGCCAGTGAGGGGGTGTCACAGGCTGGCAGAGCCTACCGCTTCCCTCCCCGGCTCGTCTTCACTGAAGATACTCAGGAAGAAGAGTGGTCGTGGACTCATTGGGTAGAGACCAAGCCTGGGCAGCCCAGTAAAAAAGTAGAACACCTAATCAGTGACGACGTTGAGGTTGCGTGTGGGGTGTGCGACCAGTTTGTTGTCGAGGGAGACGTTGTTGAAGTGACACTGGAAGCCTCGCCCAAAAACACAAGCGGTCACTTCAGGGACATAAGAGAGTTGTCGATGAAGGCGCAGGTGGAACCAGGTACGGTTGCCACTCCTACGCCACCGTCTACACCGTCAGCACCATCAGTGCCTGACGCTCCCTCAGGCGAATCAGCATTGGGCCGGCTCCCTGTTGAGCAGCGCATAGCTGCGACGGCACTGACCAATGTGCTGGCTCCAAAGGTCTGGGACGAGACACCGGACGGAGACGAGTGGAAGGAAACTATGCGGAATGCAATAAAAAAGATTACCCTCGCACAGGTTCCGCCCTCGCTTATGTCGCTGGTAAAAGCAGAGGAAGCACAACCAGCACCGGAACCAGAGCCGGAGCCGGAAGTAGAGACAGAGGAAGAGGTAGAGAAACTAGAGTGGTAAAGGAGAAAGATTAATTTAACGATCGTCGCCAGTGCGTAGAGTAAGCAGTTATAACACAGCGGGTGGTGCTGCTGCCCGTTCCTTTTATCTGTAGAACGCATTGCCGCCAATCAGCAGCAGGTAATTCATGTCCGGTGAAAGGTCAGTGAAAGTCTGACCTGCTGGTGACGACCCAAATAACTAAAAAGGACAAAGTGATGGCAGGTAAAAAAGAAAAACCTCTACAAGAATGGGTCGAGGAAATAACAACGGCAAGCAACAACAACTTCAAGATGATCGAAGTGCTTGTCCAGCGCGTAAGCAGCCTGAATGAGCGGCTTGAGTTAGTTGAAATGCTTGTTGCTGATGCTCGCATAAGCATGAACAAGGTACTTGACCACCTGAACATAACCATCGAAGAGGAAGGTGAATAGTGTGGTTATACATTCCGAACGACAAACGTACATCAGCCTGTACACGGGTGGAGGCGGACTCGATCTTGCTTTCCGACGAGAGAATCCAGCAGCTCGCTGTATCCTTTACGTGGAAAGAGACATGGAAGCCTCCGCGCTCTTGGCTGACCATATTGAAGCGCGACTCATGGATGCAGCACCTATATGGTCTGATACCGGAACCCTCGATTGCCGACCGTTTGCTGGAAAAGTGGATTGGGTCATTGGAGGATTCCCATGTCAGCCCTGGAGTTTTGCAGGAAAGCGAAGCACCACAGACGACAGCAGGTGGCTCTGGCCACACATTGAAAGAATCATTCGCGAGGTTAGACCCAGAGGACTCTTCTTGGAAAACGTCCCAGGTCTCGTTAGGGGGGGACTCGAACTTGTACTTAAAGGCTTGGCCGAAGGCGGGTTCGATGCGGAGTGGGGTAGTCTCAAAGCAAGCGATGTTGGAGCCAGTCACCGAAGAGAAAGGCTCTTCATCTTGGCCTACCGTAACGACGGACTCAGTGTCGCAGAGAACGAAAAAATACAAGTCATCACTGTGGCTGACTCCGTCAGCAAACGAGGACGCGGCTGGCACACTGGCGGGGAATATGCAGAACATGATTTCGCACCAGGTCCAAGCGCAAGCGCAGAGTGGAGAGATATTCTCTCCCGACGACCCGACCTCGCACCAGCGACGCTTGAATACAAAAATGGTCACTTGGCTAATGGGATGGCCAGAGGGCTGGCTCGATATGCACAGCTTCGTATCCTCGGAAACGGAGTAGTCCCTCAGCAGGCAGCAGCAGCGTTCCGTCTTCTGAAGGAAAGACTGCAATGACGGAACCCTGCGCTCCGTGTAAGCACCTGACAGACGAGTTGTCAGTAGACGAGAGACTCGACTACGCGCTGAAACACCACCAGACAAAACAGTGTCAGACATGCCCATTCAAATGGGATTGGATGGTGACGGTGTACGGTCTTAAAAATACTGACGGAAGAGCCACGCTGTCACATGCCAGAATAAGCTGGGCTTCTTTCCAGTATCTGTTACTCTTGGGGCGGGATAGACACCCACCATGTCCGGGTATGCCTGACGACCCGGAGCCCATGTGGTGGCCCATCAACTCCCCGCCTCCCCCAAGAAGGCAGGTCTCGGTTTTTAACGGATCGGGTCTCAGCATCTATGAACGGGTTAAGATGGCAGTGAGAGTTGAAGACATTGCTGAGAACTTGACCCGTCTGTACGGAAACGGAAAGACATTAACTGGAAAATGTCCGTTTCATAACGAGAAAAAAGGCAGGTCATTTGTCATCTGGACAGACATCCAGGAATGGAAGTGTTATGGCAAATGCTTTATGGGTGGCGACGTGATCCACCTGATATATGAATGTGAAAAGAAAGGACTACAATGGGCAATTCCCCAGACCTTAGAACAATTACCGAAAAGATAGCCAATGAGATTGGAATAGAACATGGCAGCGGTATGCCCACAGAGGGGCAGCCTGATCTTCCTGCTCCCGTCTACGAACAAAACTCCGTAGGACACCACCTGTATACATGGCAGGACGATATCACCAAGGAAATGTTTCGTATGCAGGTAGCGCACCCGATGCGAAGCGGCAGGGACTTCTGGTGTGAGCTTACCGTCAAGTACCGAAGGAACAAAGACGCAAAGCCCATCAATATCCTCAACGGAAAAAGATGGAACCTGACATCCACCAGCAACACTGACGGTCATATACGAAGCCTGAATAGGCGCATGAAAGACCGTGGGTGGGACGCACGGATTGCACTGGTTGAGCAGCACGTCTTTTCAACCGTGGAAGTAGGCGATGACCTGATAGACCTTTCGTCTGTCGGAAATCCGCCTCCCACGGAGTACACCGTCTGGCCTTTCATAGAACACAACGAACACAATATCATCGCAGCTCACGGTGGCTCTACGAAATCACTGATGGCTATGGCACTGGCGATCTCCTATAGCTATGGAAAGATTGTCATGCCGGGAACAAAGGTGACTCTTGAGCCCAAGCCCGTGCTGTTCCTCGACTACGAGTCGTCGAAGGTCACCCAGGCACGACGCAGAAGGCAGTTGCTGACAGGAATAAATACTGCCGAAGAGGCAGGGAGAGTCTTCTACAAGAGAATGTACTCGCCCATACAGGACGCAGCGACAGAACTGTATGACCTGATCGCATCCCGTGGTATCGGCATGGTGGTTATCGACTCAGGGTCACGCGCCGTAGGCGGAGAGACCAGCAGTGAAAACGTGGTCATTCCTTACTTCAACGCCTGTTCAAGCTGGGGGGTGACAGTCCTGACCATTGCACACAAGGCAAAGGACAAGGAAAGTACAGGGCCAGCAGGTGTAGCTCAGTGGTGGAACCAAGCCCGGAACTACTGGGAACTCGTGAAAGACCAGACACCTGGACAGAACGAGGTTCACCTGTCGTGCAGACATGACAAGGCAAACGACGAGAGCCTTCACACGCCACTCAACTACAGGCTTGAATACAGCGGCAAGGATATCCAGTACCACCTGATGAATGCTCCGGTCAGCACAACCATCATGTCTCAATTACCCATGTCAACCCAGGTCACCGACTACCTGCTCAACAACCCTCAAAGTACCGTCAGGGAAATTGCCGACGGGTTGGAGCATTCGGAGAAAAGTATTGGGAACGAGATCAGGAAGAATGAAGGTAAGTTGTATTACGGTTCAGCCGAGAAGTACAACAGGCGATGGTCTCTCATCGAAGAGAAAGAAGAGAAGGAAGATAACGAATGGTCAATCGTTTAGCACAAGCATTTAGAGGAGCCCGAATGGCTCAGAAGGAGGTCGATAAAGCTAACCCGTTTACTGATGAATACGCACACTGGCTGGAACTATTTTACGCGGTGGAGAATTCTGCACGGCGTGAGTTTAAATACACAGGGTGCATACATGGGCCAAAGAAAGAATGCCCACCAAATACGGTGATCCTGTGCGATCACTGCATAAAACAAGAAGGACACAATGCCTAACTACGACTACGACTGGTACATATACAACACACTAACTCAAATACGGGATATTCTCCAACTGGGATTTGCTGAAGAAATACGTGAAGAAAAACTTAGGTTGGCCGAACGTAAAGTAAGTGCGGAAAACTTTGTAAAACAAATTTCGGACTATACGGATGAACTGATTAGCAAAGGGGAATTAAAGAAATCACAGAAACACGTAGGAACAAGAGTATCTAGTTGCTTGACCAGAGCAGGGATTACCTCATTTGAGGAATTCGACAAGACCTCTACTGACGACTTAATGAAGATTCGCAACTTCGGCGGGTACACATTAGAAGTTGCAATGAAGATAAGGACATGGCACGAAAAGAAGGAGACACGATGACTGAACGACCAGACCTAGCACTACACCAAATGACTGTTTACGGCACAAAGGATTTCTGTAAAGCGATAGGTGCGCTAGTAGATGCCTTTGATGGAGACATGATGATTGAGTTCTCGTCTGTTGGGCGTTGTCCGCATGAAGACCCCTATGATGCCAAGCCAGAACCTTGTGGTGTTTGTCGAAACTGCGAGGCTCTTGATCTAACAGACTCGCTTGTGGATAGGCAGCCAAGACCTCGCAAAGTACGAAAGGACAAGAAGCAGCGATGACTAAAATACATACAGGCAATGAAGCATTAAAGTTGCTTAAAAAAATAAGAATAAACCGCGGAAGAAGTGGAAAAGGAATGCGAAACACTCAAGTATCTAATTGGCTAAATCAGGCTTCAGCGTTGAAGATGGGAGAGGTACTTGAAATAACAGACTGTTGTGAATGGGAGCCTGTCCCAAACACGATTTCCATATTCAAGGTTTGTAAAAATATGGGGTATCTTCGACAACAATTACAGGAGAAGTTCTCTGGTCAATTTACTACAACACATGCCCAAAAGGTTTGCGCTGTTTGGAGATTAAAACCAGCAAAGGTAAAGTACGGATTCGACAACTTGACCACAGAAGGGACTATAAAAGTTTCTACTGCTGATGGAATGATAACTCTGAGTGAGGCATCCGATGACTATTAATAATCCTATAACAGCGCGAAGGAACACTGACCCTGCCACCAGCCATGATGCTGCTGCAAAGATAACCAGCAGCGGGGCAAGGACTTCACAGGCAGAGCTGGTCCTGGGGCTCGTAATAGAGCGTCAGGGTCTAACCAGCGGTCAGTATGCAGACCTGTCGTGGCTCTCGCAGCACCAGGTAACCCGGCGAATTGCAGACCTGCATAATGCTGGCAAGGTATACCCGGACGGTGTCGCTAAGTATGAGGGTCACAGCCAGCAGCGATGGTGGCTTGGAACAGACCCGAAAGGCGTGACGTTCAGACCGCACTGTAAGAGCTGCACCTGCGAACCCACGACAATGATCGAGGCAAGCCCCGGCCAGATGAAAATGACATTCTAAATCGTACATTGGGAAACAGTCCCCCTTGTTTAGAATGTATTCCAAGGAAGGAAGGAGTTTGGAATGCCCCGATTCAAAATCACAGTCCCCGGTCTTGCTGCACCCAAGTCATTACGTGTAACAAGGCACGGAGCCTACAATAACAAGCGTGTTCGTTCGTGGATGGACATTGTCAGGGACACAGCGTCCACGGAGAGGCCGCCGAAGGCTCCCAAAGGTGTCCCACTATCACTTATGCTCGACGTGTGGCTCCCTTGGCCTAAGAAAACTGCGAAAAAGGTAATTTCAGCAGACCCTTATGCCTTACACACGAAAAAACCTGACTCAGACAACCTGCTTAAGCCTGTCGTAGACGGATTGACGGAAGCGGGGCTTTGGGAAGATGATAATCAGATCGCCCAG
>Ga0208030_1001383_pt1 | contig 14001 bp, 9 predicted proteins | sample MalvirDeepMed_M9_FD_184246 | JGI IMG/M metagenome (GOLD analysis project Ga0208030, IMG submission 184246) | Marine viral communities from the Global Malaspina Expedition - Malaspina viral metaG DeepMed_M9 (SPAdes) (version 2) | ecosystem: Environmental > Aquatic > Marine > Oceanic | place...
TAGCTACTTATACAGGTAATGGAAGTACACAATCTATTACTTTTGGTGGTAATTCTAATATGCAACCAGATTTAGTATGGGCAAAGAGTAGAAGTAATGCTGATGATCATGTTTTTCAAGATGCAGCAAGAGGAGTTGGAAAGGCTCTCTTTTGGAATAACGATGATACAGAAGATGCTGTAACAGATGCTGTAACATCTTTTGATACAGATGGTTTTGCACTTGGAGATGGTAGTGAATTGTCAGCAGGAACAATTAATACAAGTAGTAGAACGTATGTGGCATGGAACTGGGCTGCTGGTAATTCAGGATCATCCAATACAGATGGTAGTATTAATACAACAACAACGTATGTAGATACAACGGCTGGAATTAGTATTGGTACATATACTGGAACAGGAAGTGCAGCAACTGTTGGTCATGGTTTAGGAGTTACTCCTACTACTGTCTGGATATTTCCACGTAGTAATGGAGAGAATCATCTTGCATCAAATTGGGAAACAGGGATTTCTGTCTATAGTGAGAAGTGGAAACTTCAAGATAATGATGGAGCAGAAACTTCTTCTGGTCATGTTACAGGAGCATCTTCAACAACCTTTACATTGGGAACAGATGCTAATGTAAATGGATCAAGCAGAACTTATGCAGCTTATGCATTTGTAGAAGTAGTAGGATTTTCTAAGTTTGGAACTTATCAAGGTACTGGTGAGAACGATGGTCCATATGCATTCTGTGGCTTTACTCCTGAAATGGTTATGATTAAAGCAGATGATGCTGGTGAAGATTGGATTATTTTTGATAGAGCAAGAGATACATATAATCCAGCAGAAAACTTTCTACTACCTAATGCTAGTAATGAAGAAGCAACAGCTTCTGATCAGAAAATAGATTTTCTTTCCAATGGTTTTAAACCACGAGGAACAGATGATCGAATAAATAAAAATGATGGTATTTTTGTATTTGTAGCTTTTGCCAAACATCCTTTTGGTGGAAGTGGAGTAGCACCCACTCTAGCAATATAAAATAAGGTGAGGAAATATCAACGATGAGGACATTGTTAATTACTATTTTTCTAATTATAAGTTTAGGTTTAATATTTATATTTACATCTAAATCAAGTAGTCAGGATAATGATAGTAAACCAGAAAATATTTTTCCACGAACATTTCAAAAGAAAATGATATGTTCTGAAAGTAATTTTGTACATAAGGATTTAGAAGATAGATTTCAACAAAAGAAAGTTTGGTGGGGATTAACAAGTAATAATGATCTTGCCGAATTGTTTGTAAATTTAAATACAGGAAGATGGTCTTTGATAATATCAAATACAGATAATGTAACATGTGGACTTATTGGAGGAGAAATGAGTGTTCCCTATGATAAGAATCCATACTTTAAGTAGGAGTTGAATAATGGCATCAAGTTATACTAGTCGAATACGGCTAACAAAACAAGGAGATGGTGACAATCCCAATACGTGGGGTACTGTTCTTAATAACCAAGTCATTGATCTGGTAGACGATGCTATTGCTTCTTATACAACAGTATCAATCGGGTCAGCAGCTACAGTTACTTTGACAGAAAATGAAGGTTCAGAAGATCAATCTCGTTCTGCCATACTACATTTTAAAGGATCAGTAGGAGGTTCTCATAATACTATATCATTAATTATACCTGCTAAATCTAAACAATATGTAGTTAATAATGCAGTATCAGCTAATACTACAGCATCAGACATTGTTAAGATGAAGACTGCTGGTGGTGATGGTTATGATATTCCACTTGGTTCTGTTGGATTAGTTGTATGTGATGGTACATCCGTTCTACCAACTAATGCAAAAGGATTTAGTTTAGGTACAGCAGCCAGTGCAGATATCGGAGTATGTGCAACTAATGTACCTGATACTTCTCTTGCTGATATACGATATCTAAGAGTATCTACTTCCTCCAATGTTTCTTTAATAGGAAGTAAATTTATCGTAGGTGCTTCGGTAACTACTCCCGGTAATTTTGTTATAGGTACAAATGCAAGAGCATATAATCCAATAGTAACAATTACAGATGCTGCTTGTATTAGTATTAATATGGCTCTGGGAAATAACTTCTTAGTTACCGTGGGAGGAAATAGAACTTTAAAGAAACCTGCCAATTGTACAGTAGGACAAGGTGGAAATATATATTTTATACAGGATGGCACAGGTGATCGAACTTTAAGTTATAATACAGCTTGGCAATTTGTATCAGCTTCTGTACCTAGTTTAAGTACAGGTGCTGCTGATGTAGATATGCTTGTATATAATGCACGAAGTAGTGCAACAATTGATGCAGTACTACTCAAGAACTTTGATAGGTAAATATGTCTAAGAAGAAACCAGCATGGTTAAAAAGAGCTTTAGATCCATCCACACCTATGCTTAATAATCAAACTATTAGAACTGTTGTTGAATGGCATTCTGATGGAAAACGAAAAATTTTATTTCCTACTATTAGACAGCAAACAGGATTAGGTCGTAAGTTAATAAAGTATAATAGAGATGAAGCTAAAGATATTGCTATTGCAAAAGGAGATTTTATTGAAGTTCCAAATTTTGCAGAAGGTAATAGACTTTCTAAATCTATATCTAGTCAAATTTATCAAGCACGAAAAAATGCCAATCGTAAGCAATATAGAAAAAGTACTATAAAAAGATCTACTGGTGGAAGTTTAGTAGTAGCCAAAAATTACAAAGGATTTTAATGTGTCTTCTTCAAATGCTAAACTTGTAAAGATGAATTTTTCTCCCGGTATTAAACGGGAATCCACTCAGTATGCAGAAGAGGGTTCTTGGTATGATACTGATAGAGTAAGATTCAGAGCTGGTAGACCAGAGAACTTACGTGGATATGAAACAAAAGTATCAGCCACGTTTGATGGTGCTGCTCGTGATCTTTTAACTTATTCTGATTATGATCAGCAGAAGAGAGCAATCTTTGGTACACCTCAGAAGTTATATGAACATGATCAGGATAGAATTGTAGATATAACTCCTGTCTCTACATCTGTAACTATTACAAGTGCATTCACCGTAGCTCTATCAGCCACTACAGTAACTGTTACGGCTGCTGGTCATGGACGAGCTACTGGAGATTATGTATTCTTTACCAGTGTTTCAGGACCAAGTGGTGGTGTAACTATAGGTGGTAATATAATATTAGGTACAAGTGTTTTTCAGGTTAGTGTTATAGGAGCTAATTCATTTGCCATAGATGTAGCAACTACAGCCAGTGCTGCTCAATCCAGTGCAAGTCAGGCAACAGCACATTACCTTATATTCACAGGGGTGTCTAATGCTGCTCCGGGTTTAGGATTTGGTGCAGCTAAATATACTGCCACTGAACCTACTTCAGTTGGTATAAGTAAGATTTCAACAACTGGCAGTAGTGCATTAGTTACTGTATCATGTGATGCTGCTCATAATGCTGCTGCCAATGATTTTGTATTCTTTAAGCCAACGAGTATTAATGCATCACCTGTTACAGTTGGTGGTAATTTAGTACTATCTAAACCATTTGTTACAAATGGCAGTGGAACTACAGTAAGTGTTGGTGGTCCTCTATTTACTGTTACATCGGTAGCTAGTACACAAATTATTATTACAGTCGATACTAATGCCAGTGCAACAGAAAATGCAACATCTAATTTGAATATGACTGCTCGTATCTTTCCTCAGAGTACAACAGGGAGAGCTTATAATGAACCTACATCTGTAGGAGCTACAGGTTTCTCAAGTCAGATTACACAATGGAGTCTGGATAACTGGGGTGAAGATATACTATGTAATCGTAGAAAGGGAACTTTATATCTGTTTGATACAGATGCATCAACAACTCCTTTACGAGCAGCAAAGGTATCTGGAACTACCAATTCTACACCCACAACAATTTCTTCTATGCTTGTATCTCCTAATGATAGGCATGTAATAGCTTTAGGAGTTAATCAATTTGGAACTACAGCATCACCATCAGGTACATATGATCCCATGACAGTACGGTGGGCTAATCAGGAAGATCAGACTAATTGGGTTCCTTCTGTTAGTTCCACATCGGGTGAAGTACAGATTACAGATGGTAATAAAATAGTAGGTGGAGTACGATCCAGAAATGCTGTAAATATATGGACGGATAATGCTCTATGGTTACAGACATTTGTTGGTCCTCCCTTTACATTTAAGTTTACACAAATGGGTTCCAACTGTGGACTAATAGCACCACATGCAGCCGTTGATTATGATGGTCGTACTGCATGGATGGGCTTTGATAATTTCTATGTCTTTGATGGGCAGGTACGAACTCTTGATTGTACAGTACGAAAATATATATTTGATAGATTAAATGAGAGCCAGAAAGATAAAATATTTGTAGGAATTAATTCAGAGTTTAAAGAAATAGTATGGTTATATCCATCTACAGATTCCAATGAATGTGACTCTTATGTTATATGGTCACCTGATGAAAACTACTGGACATATGGAAGTGGTATTTTTACTACTTTTGTAGATAAGGGAACTTTTGATAATACAATTACAACAGGTGTAAGTGTAGCAGGTAATAATTTATATAATAATGAACCTGAAGATATCTTTACAGTAAATGGTGAAGCAGCTACTTCATTCTTGGAGTCAGCAGATTTTGATATAGATGAAGGTAATGAGTTAATGTTCATTGATCGTATTATACCTGATTTAACTATGAATGATGGAACAATTAAATTTTCCATTAAGACAAAGAATTTTCCAGATCAACCTGATTCAGATCTGGTGGAGAAAGGGCCATTCTCCATAGCAAAGAATACAAGTAAAGTGGATTTAAGAGCACGAGGAAGGCAGGGGAGAGTAAGAGTATCCTGTGAATCTGGAGGTACGAAATGGCAATGGGGTTCCATTCGTATGTCAATGCAACCTGATGGGATGAGATAATGGCTAGGTATCCAGAGTTTCCAGTAATTTTTCCTGATGATGTTAAAAGAGGAGTATCTTATATTTATAGTAGGTTTCAGCAATGGGGTGCTGCACTTGTTAATGAATTGGATACACGAGATCAAATACAGGATGCTACACCATCTACTAATATTTATGCAGTAGTAACGGTAGGTAGTATTGAGAGGCCAGATAAAGGTGATATAGCTTACTCAGTTAGTGCAGGTAAGTTTAAAGGATACGTTAGTACGGCAGGAACTCAAGCATGGCAGGATTTAAACTAATGACTGACAGATCTCAACAAAATAAAACTAGTAATATAATTGAGCAGTTTTTGAAAAAAATTGTAGCTGATAGGAACCGAGCTCCAACAGTCACGACTGACGATCAGCACAGACTTGGTGATCTGGACTACAGAGTGGAATTGGACCCAGAACTTGCACCCACTCCTCTGGGCCAACTGGCATACTGGGATATAAGAGAAAAGTCAGGAGGAGATGTTTCTCAATACATTAAAAATGTAATGGGTAACCCTGAGAAAGACTATATTATGGGTGATGATCCAGAAGATCCTATCTATGGCACACGGACTAGAGGTATTCATGACCCATCAACAGGTATAGTTCGTGCAAACGTTACAGATTTGGTGGATCTGTTTGGTCCTGAACATGCAGAACTTCAGCATCAGACAGGAGGAGACATAGTTATGTCCCATGAACTGGGTCATGCTGGAATACAACTTCTTAGGGAGGCTAAAAAACTACCGGAAGGATCTAACCGTTTCTATGAAGAAGATATATTGCAGATACTGGATGCAATTGGATATGGAACGAGGGGAGGAAAAGTATCTCCTCCTTGGAAATCAGAGGGTATATTTTCGGGTGAAGGTCCAGTAGGTAAATCGGACAGGTCTTCTGAAGAAAAAAATGTTGACTATGCAAGAACTGCTACTGGAGTGATGACGGGAGAACTAGGTGACCTTACTCCATATGAACGGGAACTAGCTGCATACGTAACAGAGTTGAATAAAGTAGCTACAGAGGAACTGGCCTCCAGAAAGAAATCGTATAAACCACCAGTAAAAAAGGCTGAGGGAGGCTTGCTTAGTATGGCTTTAAGTACTGAATCACAAACATCTCCTATGATTAGTAAATATATTTTAGATAGTACTTTAGTTCAAAATTTAAATCAAGGATTAGGAGTGCCTTCTTATCTTGAAGGAACAACTATACAAAAATTATTACAACCAAGTGTAGATTTGAATAATCCTGCTTATGCAAACCAAAATACATTAGTAGCTGATAATACATTGGCACAATCAAATTATATGAATACACGGAGAATGGCATAATGGCATACAATGTAGAACAATTAATAAATTTACAAAATCAAATAGGTAGTCAACCTGTTATGCCTGATGCTATGGATAGATATCAAGCTATGAGGCGAATGAGTTTTCCTGCAAATTCCGGTGGATTGTTATCTATGTTAGAAGGAGGCGGTCAACCTCAACATTCGGGTACAGCTCAAGCACTTGCATCTAAAGGTAGATTCGGAGATACTATGCTAATGCATGTAAATCCAGAAGAAGTTCAAGGTATAGCTTCTGTAGCAGGTGGTTTAACAATAAATCCAGAAACAGGATTACCTGAAGCATTCTGGGCTGCACTCCCATTCCTTGCTAAAGCTGCTATTGTAGGGGCAGGTATAGGTGCTGCTCGTAAAGCAACGGGTGGTAGTGGTAGTTGGATACAAAATATTCTTGGTGGTGCTGGTATCGGATTAATGGGTGGAGCAGCTATAGGTCCAGCAGGATTAGGATTAATAGGGACTCCAGCAGCAGCAGGAGCAGGAGGAGCAGCTACAACAGCTGCTAATGTTGCTGGTCTTGCTGGAACCGGAGGGACAACCTTAACACAAGGAGCTTTAGCTGCACAATTAGCTAATCCAACTTTAATACCAACAGCTTATGGAACTGCTGGAATTGGTGGTAGTCTTATTCCTCATGCTACACAAGCAGGTATATTAAGTGGAGCCAATGTTCCTCTGCAACAAGCTGCCATTCAAAATGTAGCAGGTTCTCAAGGCTTTGGACAATTTGGCCTTAGTCCTCAAAATATGGTTGCTGCTTCTCAACCATCTTCTACTCCCGTACTATTTGGAGCTAATAAGATCCCAACGGGTTCTGTTACTCAAGGATTACAGCAACAAATAGCAGGTTCTATTCCTAAAGCAGCTCCAGAACAAAAACTTAATTGGTTTGAAAAGTTATTTAGTTCTCCTGAAAAAGATGCATCAAAAAAAGAAACAGGAGGACTTTATGATACATTAATGTCAGAAGTAACTGAACATCCTTATCGAACAGGAGCTACTGCATTAACTCTAGCTTCTCTATTACCTTCAGGTGAAGAATACGAAGGCTATGAAGTACCTGAATCTACATTTGGAAAAGATGCAGGTGAGGCAGAGTTTATAAAGAAAGATCCTAGAATAGTACGAGAAGATCTAACAGATGAAGAAGCAGATCTTTTAGCTAGTGAAGGTGGAGACTATGGATTTTTTAGTCAAACAGCTTCTAATGGTGGTATTGTAGCATTACAAGCTGGTGGTCAGAGTGGTCCAAAAGCAGGAGGACATCCAGCTGCAATATCACGACAACAACAAAGTATTCCAAGAAAACCAGATAGACCATCTACTCCTATACCTCCTGAACTAATAGCAGAATCTGCTGCACCATTTCAAACTAGATTGTCTTCATTTAATGTAGATGATATATTATCTAAGATAGGTGGAACATCTAATCCTGTAAGTATTTTAGATGTACCTAAAGTACCGTTAAATATTCCAGTAGGAATTACGAATCAATTAGATAGTTTAATAAATAGAGCTATAGAAACACCACAAATTTCTGAATCTCCAGATAATGGTGCATTAGCAGAGTTATTGAAGAGATATTCTACTTTATCTCAAGAACAACCTGTAATACAAACTTCAGCTGATGGTGGATCTATTCAATTAGCTACAGGTGGAGAATTTGAAGGACGAGTGCAAGGACAGGGAGATGGTATGTCAGATCAGATAGCTTTTAATGTAGTACCTCAGACTCCAGCTGATATACCGAATACTCCTGATGTAGCTTTACTAAGTACCGATGAATATGTTGTACCTGCTGATGTTGTTTCCATGTTAGGAAATGGTAGTAGTACAGCAGGATCTAAAATATTAGATCATTTTAATCAGACTATGAGACAAAAAGCTCATGGAACAAACAAACAACAAACTCAAATTAATGCAGGAAAGGAGCTATCCAGACTAACATAAAATGATTGTATTAAAAATAGAACCTCAGTATATAGATGTTCTTTGGCCTTATGTAGAACCTCTATTGAAGAAACCAATGGAACGTACGTTAGATGAAATTACATTAGAAGATATTAAAAACTGGCTAAAAGCAAACCAACAACAGCTTTGGTTAGGTGTAGATGAGCAGGAACAAGAAATTATTTTAGCAATAACAACTCAAATATATGTATATCCAAAGCAATCACATTTACGTATACACATGGCAGGATCAAAAAAGCATACAATTGATAGTTGGATTAATGAATGGATAGAACCGATGGAAAAATTCTGTAAAGAAAATGAAATACGTTATTTAGAAACAGCTGGTCGAGATGGATGGACAAGATTATTAAAGAAAAAAGGATACGAAAAGTATTATACTGTTCTAGTGAAGGAAATAAAAGATGACTGATACACAAAAACTTATATCAACTTTGGGAATGCCAGAGAAAGTTACATTGTTTAAGGAATTATACAGTGAACTTTCAGGATATGGCATAGAAGGAGATACAGAACTTGCTCATGTAAATACATTTGAAGTTAGTCTTCTGAAATCTTTTGGTGGATCTGGTACTATTAATGAAGTAACGGGTTTACGAGAGTATAAAGGTGGTGGTGGTTCTCCTCCTCCACCGCCAGCTTCTAGTCAGACAGTATCACAGACTTCAGAATTTCCTACAGAAATAAAACCATTTATTACAGATATTTTAAAAGAAGGTAAGGGTGAATTTGGTAGGGAAAAAGAAGAAGGATATCTAAGATTTCCCGGTTCTCAACTTGCTGGATTTACACCTGAACAACTAGCTGTTTTTGGTTTAGGTAGACAACAGTTTACAGGATTAGCTGGAACACCTCTTGGTCAAGCAAGCACATATTATACACCAGCATTAGCTGCTACTGGACTTGGTACATCTGAGATAGGTACAGGAGATATAGCACGTAGAATGGACCCATTCATACAGAATGTGGTAGATGTAGCCAAGAGAGAAGCAGGAAGAGATGAAGAGTTAGCTAGGCAGCAACGTGCAGCACAAGCAGTAGGAGCTGGATCATTTGGTGGTTCCAGACAAGCTATATTAGAGGCTGAAGGAGAAAGAAATCTTGCAGAAAGACTTGGTGATATTCAGGCACGAGGATTATCCACGGCATTTCAGAATGCACAACGAGCAGCTGAACAACAACGAGCCAGAGAGATGACAGGTGGTAGGCAGTTTGCAGCATTGGGAGATATAACAGGAACACGAGCACGATCTGATCTGGCAGGTTTATCAGGTATAGGTGAAGTTCAGCAGCAACGTCAGCAGCAAGCATTAGATATTGCACGTAGAGAATTTGAACAAGAAAAGGCTTTTCCTCAAACTGCTTTACAACGGTATGCCTCTCTTATTAGAGGATTTCCTCTTGCTCCTAACCAACAGCAAGTTACAACTACTAGAGAACGACCTCCCTCTTTTGCTTCACAGCTAACAGCAGCTGGATTAGGAGCTGCTGGTATGTATGGTATGTTTGGAGGATTTAATCCTACTCCTCCTCCTGCTGCTAGTGCTGCTGGTGGTCTCGTAGGACTAGCTGAAGGTGGTACAGTACAACCACAAGAAGGAGTAACTAGTGGTAGTAAAGCTGGTAGTGGTGGTGGTGGTAAAGCTGGTGGTAATAATAGATATCTAAAATTATTGATGATGAACCCAGAGATTGCTAAACAATTAAAAGACAAATTTGGATTAACAATTGATTCAAGTGGAAACTGGAGCAGGGCTGTTAATCAAGCAGCACAACAAATTAGACAGCCTTTTGCTAATATTAATCTAGGAAATTATATCAAGACTAAGAGTGATGGTGGATTGTTATCAGTTATTAAGAGAGCAAAACAAGGTCCAGTATCATTAAGTGAAAGATTAGATCCACGATATAAAACAACTGAGCTATTTAGTCCTGAGTTTATGGAAGAATATGCATCTAAGGATTCTCCAGAAGCAGAACCTGTAGTAATTCCTGAAGTTCCTAAGGACGATCCTCCTCTTACTTCATATGAAGAGCTTATGGCAGCACAAGTGGAATTACTAAACAGACTAAGAGGAGAGAAAACTTTATTACAAGCAGATGTAACTGAAACTGAAAACTTAATTAATAAATTATTAAAGGACAGTCCAGAAAAAACAAAAGCAGCTGAACAAAAAGAAATAAGAGATTTCTATTTAGAAGAACAACGGTTAGCTGAAGAAAACAAAAAGAAAATAGGAGAACGATATGGGCAGAGTATGGGAATGGCTGCTTGGTCAGCTGCTCCCCATTTTCTAGAACCCGGAAAAACATGGGGAGAACAAGCAATTTCAGCAAAAGAGTCAACACTCCCACGTATTGAACAAGCTCAAGCAGATAAATATGCTGCTGAAGATTTAAGTACTGAAGCTGCACGAGATAGACGATTAGCTCAACGAGGTGAAGAGAAGTTAGTTGATGATATGATTTGGGAAAATAGATTAAAACGTATAGATCTAAACCGAGCTAAGACAACTGATAAACTAAAACTTGCTGCCTTAGATAAAGAAGCAGCAGCAATACATTTAGAAATGGAAAAATATGAACATCAGCTTAAACTATCATATGGTCTTGGTAATATAGAATTAGGTGATACAAGTTCTTTAGTAGCTGATATAGAATCAGGTATGTATGGAGATATTATAAAGTCTATGGATAAAGTAGCAATATATGCTATGGTACAGCAAGCTAAACAAAATATAATAAATAAATATTCTAGACCTGATGCTGAACCGATTGTAACTCCAGAGCAAACTATCTTAGAAGTAGAACGGGAAGTACAAAGATTGGTAGCTGCAGAACTAAAGAGACAACGACAAGCTGATCTAAACAAAGGAAATAAAGGAGGTAAAGGAGATGGAGAAAAGACAGGTGCTGCTCCTTTAAGTCAAACAGCTATAGACGCATTAAATACGAGAGTATACTAATATATATTTAGGGAATTATTATGGCATTAAGTATTGAATCTAAATCATTTCATGATATAAAAAATCATATCAATTCACTAAGTGAAGTTGGTCAGAAAATAACTCCTGATGTTATTCGATCTGTAGTGGATAACTATGGTGAAGATATGGAAGATTTCAAACGTGCTTATAAAAATTTTGAATCTGAATATAATGAAGGACGTAGAGATTTTAGATCTGGATCTTATTTTATACCACGTAAAGATCAACCTCCATTAGAAGGTGGTTATGATGTTGATCCCGGTAGAATAGCAGGTGGATTTGCAGGAGATCTACTTCAATTCGGAAAATCTTTAGGAGAATTTCTTCTTCCAGAACAGGTAGAAGAAAGTGTTGCTAGGATAGCAGATAAACTTGTTGCTCCTATACCTGATTATATTAAAGATGGTTTAGATGGAGTGTTCGATCCTTATCATGGGGATAACCTTACGGGTCAGATCGAAGAAGGTGTAACAACTTTCGGAGCTATAATGAGAGGTGGTCTAGGTGCTACCAAAGGATTACGTTCACTTGAATCAAAAATGCCAGAAGGTATGAATCTTCTAAAGAGATCTAAACTACTTAGCCAAAGAACTGCTCCTCTTACTATGGCAGCTAAACTTACTATGGCAGCTAAACGAAGAAAAGTAAAACAAAGAAAATTAAAAAGACGTTTAGGATGGGGTGCTCTTGAAGGTACAGGTTTTGCAGGTGCATCGACTTTAATCTTAGGACCAGAAGAGAATATGGTTGATTACTTAATGGAACAGTTTCCTGAGTCACTACCTTGGTTGCAAGTTCTCGCTAAAAATCCTGATGATAATGAAGCTCAAGAATATATACGAGCCTTTCTAGCTAATGCTGTTTTTGAAGTACCATTAGGTGCAGCCTTTGGAACTATGCTTCCCAAGAGTATGGTTTTAAATAAGGGTATAAATGTAGCAGATTATGATGTAGGAAAAATAGGAAGAGCAGCTAAACGAACAGCTAACTCTAGAATAATACAAGAAGAAATTCCTCTATCTGCTCTTACAGGTAGATTAAAAAAGTTTACAACATCTCGATTTGGAGGGGATGATACAACATTAGCTTTAGATCTAAAGAATAGTAAGGCTGATGTAGCTGCTATATCCAGAGCAGCAGGTGTGATAGCTGATGGTCAAAAAATAGTACAAGCAGAAGCAAAGAGAGAAGGAATAGATTTAACTGCTAAACTACCCAAGGGTCATCCCTTTGCTAAGTTTGGAGATACCTTTGAAGAAGCTGTAATTAATGAAGCTCTTAAAGGTAATACTAAGGCTTTCAACTATTTAAAGAAGAATGGATTCCAAGGTACACACGATGCTCTAATGCAAATGAGAAATAATCTAGATGATTTATCTGATACAATGACAGGTGTTAAAGGTAACAATCCTTTAGCTACTAACAAACTCAGTGCTAGAATACAAAGTAGTTCTAGGAAAGGAAAGAAACCGGGAACATATTTAAACAGAGCTTATGGTGTTTATGATGATCCTCTTTTTCCTGCATGGAATGAATTAGACGATGTTACAAAAAGACAGGCTTTAGATTACTTAGAAAAACAAGGTATTGAACTAGATGATGCTGAATGGATATTAAAACATATTGCTGATGGTACATCTGATACTAAATTTAGTCAAGGTATGGAATATATTAAAGGTTTAGGGGCAGGTAGTAGTAAGATATTTGGGAAGAGAAAAGGAATACCACAAGAAATACGAAGTCTAATGGGAGAAATAAAAGATCCTTGGAAAAACTATGCCAGAACATTTGAAAAAATGTCTGTGGCTCAAGCTGAAGCTGACTTCTTACATGGTATGAAAAGATATTTATTAGAGAATGATCTAGCACTTACAGGTGAGATGGTAGGTAAGAAGTCAGCTCGAAGACTAGTAGCACCAAAAGAAGCCGAAGCAAGAGGTTATGTACCTTTAGGAGATGTAGGTGCAGAAAGATTATCAAAAGTTATAGGTAAAGGACAAGTAAGTAAAAAGCAAGGAGTTAATCCTTTTCAAGATTTATTTGTTAGTCCTGCTTATAGAGAATTTATAGAACAGGGTACAGAGTTAGTTGATCCTATTACTAGTCCAGTATGGAAAAGTCTTTTAAAATTAAAAGCACTAACACAAACAAATAAAACTGTTTTATCTTCTGCAACACATGGTCGTAATACTTTTGGTAATATGATTATAATGTTAGCTAATGGAATGAATCCTTGGTCAAGACTTGGCCCCGGTGAAATAACACCGTGGAAAACTACAGTTGCTCGTATTACAGGGATGACTAATAAAGAACTTGGAGAATATACTGCTGATATGCAGTTAAGAGGTGTTATAGATAGTAGTGTTAGAGCACAGACATTAAGGAAAACAGCGGGAGATGCTTTTAATTATGGGCCTGATAGTTTTCTTAAAAGGCAGGAAAAGAATATAGCAGGTCAAACAGTTAAAAAAACATTTCAACTGTATCAAGCTGAAGATGATATATTTAAACTTATGCATTTTGAAAAAACCTTAGATGATTTACGTAAGTTAGATCTGAATGTAACTGATGATGCTCTAAAAGATATGGCAGCTCAACGTACCAGAGATCTTATGCCTAATTATAATTTAGTTCCGAAAGCTATTAAATTTTTAAGACGAACTCCATTCAGTGATTTCCCTGCATTCTCAGCAGAGATGACACGTATTAGTAAGAAC
>Ga0208030_1001391_pt1 | contig 13945 bp, 21 predicted proteins | sample MalvirDeepMed_M9_FD_184246 | JGI IMG/M metagenome (GOLD analysis project Ga0208030, IMG submission 184246) | Marine viral communities from the Global Malaspina Expedition - Malaspina viral metaG DeepMed_M9 (SPAdes) (version 2) | ecosystem: Environmental > Aquatic > Marine > Oceanic | place...
GGTATTCCATCAAGCGCTCTATATCGTGGTGGTGGTAAAGATGATTTCCAGGCAGATTCTGGAGATGGTTCTGGATATGTAGCTACTACAGTACCAGGTCTAATTGAGGCGCTTCGCGCTCCAACTATGGCGGAGAGAGTAGGAGTAACTACTATCAACAATGCTACTGGTAACCTTAAATTTCCTAGAGTTTCAGCTAAGGCAGTAGGTAATCATGGCGGCGCTCCTGGCGAAGTTGGTGCAGATGCAGGCTCAGAAATGGAGCTTGACGAGTTAACACTTTCTCCGACTCGTGTAGCTAACCGCACTAAGTTCTCAAAGCAGTTAATCCTACAGGGAGGAGCTGGTATTGATTCTATGATTGCAGCAGAGCTTGCAGCAGGTATTAACGAAACTATTGATAAAGATGTGTTTGCTAAGGCAGTAGCTGGAGCAGGCTACCAGGGCAACCTTTCAGGCGGTTCTATTGCAGCTTCTCATATCTTTGCAGCAGAAAAGGCAGTACTAGCAGCAGGAGGCGATTTAGCTAACGGCCAGTTTGTACTTTCTCCATCAGCTATGAGCATTCTTAAAGGTGAAGCATCAGTTGAATCTATTAAGGCTTTAATTAATGAGAACAGAGTAGACGGATTCCCAACACACTACACACCTAATCTAGTTGACAGTGCTACAGACCAAGGAGATTTTTGCTTCGGCGATTTCTCTAAAGGAATGGTACTAGCATTCTTTGGCGGAGTAGATATCTTAGTAGATCCGTATTCTAATGCAGGTACAGCTCAGATTGCTCTACACGTTAACAAGTTCTATGATGCAGACGTACGCCAAGCAGGCGCGCTAGCACGTATCAAGAATTTCATTGCGTAATAGTTATATAATAAATGAAAGGGGGCGGGTTTAGCGCCCGCCCTTTTTTTATACTAAATAGATGAAACTAGAAATAACTACACAGCCCACAGGCACCACACTTCTACCGCTATCAACAGCTAAGGAGTTTTTGCGTGTTGATCACAGCGATGAGGATACAACTATTACAGCTTTAATTAACGCTGCGATTCAACATTGCCAAGACTACACTAACAGGCATTTTGTAGATTCTGCTTTCACACTAAGCCTCGACGATTTCTATAATTGTGAATTTTCTACAGGCCCAATTAACACAATTACAGGTGTTACCTATAAAGACGTGGCTAACGCTGCGCAGACTTTACCGGCAGCAAAATACTGGTACGATACCAAGCGCGAGCCTGGGCGTATTCATTTTGATAGCCCACCAGATACCTATGATGATGATTTCAACGTAGTTACTATATCTGGAACACTAGGAGCAGCTCCAGCTGAGCCTGTACTTCATGCCGTTAAGTTGCTAGTAGCTCACTACTACGAAAACAGGCGCGCAGTGATAACTGGAACTAACCCTATAGAGCTACCTTTAGGAGTAGCTGCTTTACTTAACCCATACCGCATCATATCGACTAAATGAACATAGGCGGACTAGATAGAAGGATAACAATACAAAGCCCTACGCTTTCAGCTAACGCCTACGGCGAGCGTGAAGAGAGCTGGGGTACTTTTGCTACTTGCTGGGCTCAGATAGAGCGCAAGCCTGCTGCTGTAGAACAAAACAGCGGTGAGCAAATGGTGAGCGTGAATAAAGTAGTTTTCAATATCCGTTACAGCTCGACAACTAAAGCAACTAAGGCAGGGTACCGCATTAATTACGACAGCAAGAACTATAATATACTAGGAGTTCATGAAGTAGGCAGACAAGAGCGCATACGTTTAATTACTGAAATTGTAGAGTAATGAGCGTAACAGTAACAGGAGTAAATAAGCTTTTCGCTAAGATTGACAAAATAGCAAAGTGGAGCGAGCGAGACAGCAAGAATCTACAGGCTATAGGCCATAGGGTTGGTGATGTTTATGCTAACTACTTAAAGGCTAATGTTAAAGACTATAGCAAGCCAATCATCTTTAGAGGCAGAAAAATAACGCCAGGAACGCTAAGGCGCTCAGCAGGTACATGGCTGCCAGATAAAAGCAGAAATAATGTAATGGGCGGCCCGCGAACCAATGCAATAGGGCGGAGAAAAACGAGGCGTAATGCAGACGGATTCTTTGCTCACATAGTAGAGAAGGGAGATTTTGGGCCTAGGTTTGGCGGTAAACATCGCACCCAAAACACAGGGGTATTCAGCAGGGGCCTAAGGTCTACAAAGGGCCGTAGTGAAAAGCTACAGCTAATGTTATTACGTGCAGAGTTTGCGCGATATGTAAAAGCAGCATGATAGTAGGAAAAGCAATATATAATATACTAAGCAACGTAACGGCTGTTACTGACATTGTGGCTACTAAGATCTACCCAGAGATAGCTCCACAAAATGAGAGTCAGCCTTATATAGTTTACTCTGTAGTGAGCAATAGCCCTACAGATACTAAAGAGGAAAATGGTAACGTAGATGAGGCTACTATAGAGGTATACTGCTTTAACACAAATTACTCAACGGCAATAGATTTAGGCGTAGCTGTACGAGCTGCTCTAGAGAGGAAAAACGGAACTTATGGAGGGGTACAAATACAGTCTATCAATTATACAAACGAACAAATGGATGTAAACCCTGAGCGCTCAATCTGGGTAGCTATTCAGGATTACACCGTAAGAATAAATAATACATAATATGGATTTTATACTCGAAAACTGGGAGGCTATAGTAGTAGCCCTTATGGTAGCTCTAAGAGCTATCTTTTCTCTATTGCCATCTGATACGCCAGCTGTGAAGGTGTTTGGATGGTTAGACACTTTAATAACAATGCTAGTCGGAGGCGATAAGCGAAACAAAAAGAAATAATAAAATAAAATGGCACTAACAACAGGAATAATCAACGGCTCGGATCTAAAGATCTTAGTCGTAGCAGAGGGAGGCACTGAGCTAGTAGTAGACAATGTAACAGATTGCTCTATCTCGGTAACGAACGAAATGAGGGACTCGACGACAAAATCAAACGCGGGCTATAGAGCTTTACTACCAGGAATGACTTCGGCAACTATGAGCTTTTCAGCTATGTATGCTACCGATGCAGGAGCTGGCAAAGGCTATGAGGCAATGAGTGGTTTTCAGCTTGCTAAGACTAAGCTAGATATTCGCTTTTCTCACGTAATCGGACAGGCTGCTTCAGAAAATACAGGAGATTTCAGATATCAGGTTAAAGGCTACGTTGAGAGCCTAGAGCTTACTGGAGGTACTGAGGATAACGCAACGTACACTTGTAATCTTCAAATCGTTGAAACAATCGTAAGAGAGGTTATCTCATAGAATCATGGAAATAACTATAGGAAAACGAATCTACCCAATGCGCGCAACTATGCTAGCTTGGCGAAATTTTGAGAAGGCAACAGGAGTAAAAGTAACAGAAGTAGACTCTACAGATGTTACTCTCATTCCTGAGCTTATCTACTATTTTGTTAAGGCAGGTTGCGAGACTCAGGGCATGAAGTTTACTATGGATGTGGAGAAGTGGCTAAACGAAATCGAGGTAAGTGATTTACCTATTTTAGTTGACGCCATGACAGAGGTGATGGGAGGTAAACAAGACGAGAAAAAAAAAGCGAAGAAGAAGAGGGCCACAGCCCTTTAACGTGGAGTAGGGTTGAGGAGCTGGGGCTAGGTCTATTAGGGCTTACCCCAGGCCCTCTCTACTCATTAACGTTTGAGGAGTTTGGCAATGCGGTAAGAGGTAAGCGCGAAGCTGTAGAAATGATGGAGCGCTCTAATTGGGAGCGTACCAGATGGCAGACCGCTTTACTTCTTAACGTACATACCAAGAAAGGCAGCAAAATTAAGCCTATTGAGCTTGCTGTATTTCCTTGGGAGGATGAGGAGCAGAAAGCTAAACCACAGGTAGATGGCTTAGCACTATTGAGAGCAATGAGTAAAAAAGAATAGAATGGCGAAGCTAGGGGATTTAGTAGTAAATATAGGGGCAAACACAAAGCAGCTAAATAAGGATCTAGGCAAGGTGCGCAGAGAGATGAAGCGCTTTGGCTCTAACTTCAAATCTTTAGGCCGCGACTTATCGCGCTCAGTTACTTTGCCGCTGCTTGCTATAGGTGCTGCTGCTGTAAAGAGTGCTTCAGACTTAGAGACGCTAGAGACTAGCTTTATATCATTAACTGGTGGCGCAGAGCAGGCCAGAGATATGATGAAGCAGCTTAATGACTTCACAGCAAAAACGCCATTTCAAATTGATGCGGTAGCTAATTCAGCTAGGCAGCTTATAGCTTCAGGAACTGGCATAGGTGAGGTTAACGATCAGCTACAATTCTTAGGAGATATAGCCGCAACTTCTGGCAGCTCTATCAATGAGATAGCCGCAATATTTGCCAAGGTTAACGCTAAGGGCAAAGTAGAGCTAGAAAGCCTAAACCAATTAGCTGAGAGGGGTATACCTATCTTTAAGGCTCTTAGTGATGCAACTGGATTGCCAGCTAGTAAGCTAGGCGCGGGGCGCGTTAGTGTTGAGCAATTTAATGAGGTATTAAAGAGCTTTGCACAGGAAGGCGGCTTTGCTGCTGGTGCTATGGAGCGCCTAAGCGAAACGGCAGCGGGTAAGTTTAGTACAGCAATGGATAACTTGAAGCTAGCTGGTGCTGAGTTAGTAGAGAGTTTAATGCCTGCACTTAAAGAGGGCATTGACTTTGTTACAAAACTGGCCCAAAAGTTTAGCAATTTTAACGACAGTACCCAAAAAACAATTTTAATTGTTGGTGCTTTGGTGGCCGCGCTAGGCCCATTATTAACCATTTTACCTCAACTTATTTCTAGTGCTCGGTTTCTTGCAGCAACTTTTACAGGGTTATCTACGCCTGTTTTAGCTGTAGGGGCTGCTGTAGCTGCTGCTGTAGTATCTTTTATTGAGATTAAAAAAGTTTGGGAAAACTCGAAAAGCTCAGGCCAAAAGCTTAGAGATTCTATTCATGGAGTAGAAAGAGCTGTAATATCTCAGACAAAGGAGGCTAGGTCTTTAGTTGCAATGTATGGCGAAGAAAAAACTAGCCTAGAAGATAGAGAGCGCATACTAAACAGATTAAAGGAAATTGATGCTACACACTTCGGCAACTTAAATGCAGAAAATACAAGCTATGAGAAATTAAATAAAAGCCTTACAGATTATGTAGCAAATATTAAAAGTTTAGCAATTGAGAAATCATTAGGAGCTGAGGGCCAAGAGCTTTATAATGCAGCAGCACAGGCGGAGATAGGTTTATTTGATGCTAAACAGGCTCTTGCAGAAAAAGAACAAGAGTTAATTGATCAAGGAATAGAGAGAGATACTTTACGATTCAATACTGCTATGCAGTTTAATAGCAGCCTTATTGGAGCCGTTGCAGCTTATACTTCTGCCGTAGAAGAATCAACAGCAGATATAGAAGAATTTGAAAACAGAAAAGCAGAAATCACACAAAGATTTGCAGAAATACATTCAGAGTCTACTGACGAGGTTATTGATAATAATAGTAAGGCAGTAGAAAGCTACAGAGAATATTTAGACACAATTAGCACACTAGGGCCAGCGCTTATAGATATAGAAAACATAAATAAACAACTTGTAACGTCTAATACCTCAATAATTGAAAGTATGGAGGGTTTGCAATCAACAGCAAACAAGACAGGCGAAGCAATGAGTCAACTAGGTACGGCAATGGGCAATACTTTCGGCGATTTAATTACTGGAGCCATTGACGGCAAAGAAGCTTTAAAACAATTTGCTTCTCAAGTCATAGCCGCTTTAGTTTCTACTGCAATAGCTAACGCAATAGCTAACGGTTCGAGCGCTAGTAACCCTGCAAACCAAGTTAGTGCAGGTCTTACCATACCGAGTTTTATAACCTCAGCTATGTCAGTTGTAGCAGGTGCCATTACTCAGATACCAGCTTTTGCCGAGGGTGGTATGGTTTACGGCCCAGGTCTAGCAATGGTAGGTGATAATAAAAATGCGGCAGTGGATCCGGAGGTAATCGCGCCCCTCTCAAAGTTAAAATCTATAATGGGCGGCAATGGTACTAACGTCTATGGCCGTATCTCAGGAGATGATATTGTAATAAGTAATGACCGCGCGACGCGTGACAGGAACAGATTTGAATAATGGCAGTAGTATATGCAGTAAGCGAGTTTACAGATGAGAAAGGCACCGATTGGAAAGTAAAAATTGTCGACGGCTCAATTTCTACAGGAGATCTTAATCATCCCTTTGTGCTTGGCCCAGATGGCTATAGACTAGAATATGCTTTTGACAACTTTGATAGGTCTAAGCCTATACTAGGCAGTAAGGTAAGCATTACACTATTTCACAATGATAGTTTAGACACAGCATTTAATACACTTTACTCAAACTTAGATACAGCTGTAGAGGGTACATATAGACTAGAAATATACAGAGACCCCGACGGAGATAATGAAGCTTGGTGGGTAGGTACAATACTACCAGAGCAAACTATCATCCCTGATGAGTTTCCTAGCGCAGCAGTAAGCGTTACAGCGGTTGATGGCTTAGGAAATCTTAAAGGTATAAAGTACAATGACAGCGGCAGCCCTTATGAAGGTAGTGATTTAATTACTGCTCATTTATATAAGGCTCTTAGTAAAGTTGGCACTACTACCTTTTGGGGTAACTCAGATATATTACTAAAATTTTATGAGGATTTTATAGGTGCTGAATATCTAACACATATAGGAAGCGGCCAAAACCAACAGCTGCAAAATGCCAAAGTAAAGCATGAAACATTTTACAATAAGCGCGACGATGGGCAGAAAAAATATTACTCAGTTTATAAAGTTCTAGAAAGCTTTTGCGTGTCTTTTAATGCTTGCTTATTTATGGCTCAGGGATCTTTCTGGTTAGTGCCTTTAGGAAATATTCAAAACCATGCAGCTAACGGCTTAAAAACTTTTCACCAGATAACTGGAAACGGAACCGTAACGTACAACAGCTCATTTAATCTAAACACATACCTCAAGCAATTTGGCAACGATAATAGCGAGTTTGAAAAGCTAGCAGGCTGGGAGCGTACAAGCGTTCCTGCATTTACAATAGCTAAAAAAACTAGAGATTATCAAGGTACAAGGTCTTTAATTGGAGATAGTAACTATACAAAGACACAGATAAATGCAGACCAAGAGCTGCCAGATGAAGATATAGAGTATAATGCAACTGACCAGTTCCAGCTGAGCAGCGAGTTTTATTTTGGATTTAGTGGCTTAGGCTATATAGCTACAGAGAGCGAAAGAGTTTTAAGAATGAAGCTTTCGTTTACTCTAAAAACTGGAGATGGAGGCGGAACGGTAAGATACTTGAAGCGAGATGTTGCTTTCAATGCTGCTAATACAGCTCAAATGTCTGCAAACAATTACACAGGCATAAGTTTTCCAGTAGTCAATCCAGCAGATCCTCTAATTAACATAGAGTATCAAGTTGCACAGTATCAAGTTGCAGAGTGGAGCGCTTCAGCTTCTGTTTTTGAATATGTCTCTCCACCATTTGACAAGTCTGATGGAACAGTAGGGATGCTAGGAATAGGAAACTTTAACTGGCACGCTCCGATAAATATTGTAACCCCTGTGCTGGGCGTAGAGTCTCAAGGATTAATAATGAGCTGTACTTTAAGCGTGATAGATTACCAAGGTACTGTGCTAGCTACTGAGTTTGCTTCTGCAAATTACTGGCTAAAGGATTTCAAAGCAACTAAATACTCTGATGAGCAAGCACAAGAATTTGACTCTATAGATATTACAGCTACTAATCCAAATAATGCGCGGTTCCAATTTGACCAGGGTACTACTTTTATAGGCGACAGGATCAGCGACCTAGATTTAGGAGTAATAACAATAAGCAACGGCTCTAACTATGTAGAACCTAGTCAATGGACTAGCTCACTCAGCTCAACCTCTTCGCTAGGCATTAACGCTCTAGGAGCTCGAGAAAGAATGGCCGCTAATTTATTTGCTATAAGAAGCGAGCGCGGTACTTTATTCAGAACTGGCGCGGATGATTTTATACACCCTTACACAATATTAAAAAACACATACGACAGTAATAACTTCTACCAGGTAACGGGCCTAAAGTTTATAGCTGCTAGGTGTGAATATGATATTGAATGTATGTTTTTGCAGAGAAATATTACAGGGATAACGGTTGCTACAGATAACCCAATACTTAAAGGCCCTAAGCCTATAGTTGAGCTACCTAACACAAAATTAACCCCTGGAAATGGCGGAACTATACAAGGGTTAGTAACTAAGTCGGCTCTTATAAATACAGACGACTATGGTATTACAGGCTTAAAAATTACTAACGGATCTAGCGGAACTAATGATATTTTTTTTCCTACCAATCTAGCTACTAATACTCAAGCAGTAGGAATGAGAAGCAATGGAACCTTTGTATATATTGCAAACGGTACAGCCGGCCAGGTTTTAGCAATGAATCCAGCGGCAACGGGGCAGGGGTTTATAGATGCTCCTGGTGCTGGCTGGCTAGGCTCTACTACTAGAATTAAAATACTACCTAGAGATTTTGTAGCTAATGACGTAGGAAGGCCATTAATGATTGAGGACGATGATATAGCAAGCAATGAGCTGTACCTACACTCGTTTAATACCTCTAGCTGCTTTGCATACGTGGCAATCCCAACAGGCTATACTGCTACCCACGCTAGAATTTACGGCAGCGATACTAGCCAGGTCTACAAAGTTTACTCAGGCTCTATAGATAGCAAGACGATAGTATCAAAAAGCGCAGCTACAGCTATAGGTACAGAGGTAGATATTACAGATGTAGCAAGCGATACAACTAATTACTTAGTAATCAAAGTAGACTCAGACGGCTCTACAGATGAAATACATGGAGGCTATATAACAATAACAGCAAGCTAATGGCACTAGACAGCGCTAAATACACAAGAATGCATAACAAAACTGGCAGCGATTTGTCAGCTATGCAAACTGCATTTGATAACGATAAGCAAATAGATTTAGTAGATTTTCCTGCTGAAGCGGCTATGATCTACCAGATACAAAAGATGCAGGAAGAGCTAGACTATCTACGCACTGAGATATCCCTAAACAAAGACAAAGTATCACTAGCTGGGCCATCTACTACAATATCTTTTGGCGATATGATTACAACCACAATAAGAGGTAACAATTATTACAGTATAGTAATGACCGTAACCCATAGCGGTGTAACAAAGACAACAACACTAAATTTAACCTAATGGAAAGCGGAAAACTATGGGGCCTTAATGTACTATGGGCAGGCTGGGGCGTAGCTGTAATTTCTGAGTATATCAGCCTAGTAATTGGAATAATAGGCGGTATTACTCTAATATGGATGAACGTAGAGCAGATTATAACACATAGGAAAAACAGAAATAAATGATAGCTATCCCCTACCTACTTATCATAATGCTAAACGTGGCTAATTGTAGATTTAAGCGCCTAAGCTATGGCCGCTACGATGCCCATGATTTGCTGTGTATCATTATCTCATTTGCTGGCTTATGCGCTATTTTACTTTAGACGAATTCGACAGCCCAGACCTGCCAGGATCCGGAGGGGGTGCCGTTTGTTATTACCAGCGGCTATAGAACCCAAGAACATACGGAATACCTAAAAAGCAAAGGCTATAAAGTAAGCAAGGATAGCGCGCACCGCTTAGGGCTAGCAGCAGATATAAGAACTACAAACAGCTCAGATAGGTATAAAATAATTGAGGCGCTTTTGTACGTTGGTATAAATAGGCTAGGGCTGGGTAAGTCCTTTATTCATGCAGACCTAGACAACAGAGCGCATAAAGGAATAGAAGTAATTTGGAACTATTAAACATGAAAGCACCGAGCCTAACACTAGCACTAGCTAAACTAGATTTAACACAAATATTTAAGGACAAGCGACTAAAATGGAGCGCTAAACGCACTAGCGCAGGCCTTATAGTTATTACTGCCTGTCAGCAAATAGTAGAAAACGGCTGTACCTGGCCTAACGTTGTATTGTGCTTTATAGGAGTTTTACCGCTTTGCCTTTCTTTTTTCGAGAAAGATGATGTACCTTGTAAACCTTGTAAGGCATAGCAAGATTTTTCATTTTGATTTTCGGCAGGGCTCCCATATAGGGGGCCTTTGCTTTTGCACATAGTTACGTTGATAACTAAATTTGTAGTGGGGCATTTTGTGTCCTATCATTGTGGGGTAATTAAAACCCTACGAAATGACTTTTTTACAAAACAACTATGAGCGTGAGGCAGCTAGCTCACAATACCTAAAGCTGCAACCAAATGAATCGGCTACTATTAGAGTAATATCTAAAGCAGTTGAAGGCTTACAAACTTTCATGGATAACAAGCCATTACGCTGGCCCTTTGATGGAGAGATGCCTAAGAAGGCGTACAAGTCAGATGATAAAGTGAGGCCCTTTGCCGCATTTAATGTGTGGCATCATGAAGATGCTAAATTTAAGATATACTCATGCACAGCTAGGAGCATACTACAGGAGCTAGCTAACCTAAGCGAGGTAGAAGGCGACCCAATGACTTACGATCTAAAGATAACGCGCAAGGGTGCAGGCTTAGATACTAAGTATTATGTACGAGTAGAAGGAAAAGAGGCCCTAGATTTAGACATACTAGAGCTAGCGCAAAAGTTTAACGATAAGGTAGATTTACAACAGCTATTTGTGGAGGGCGGTAATCCGTTTAATGCCTAAGCCATGAATATTCAAGATGTAAGATTATCATTTAGCTCACTAAAGCAGTTTAGCCGCAGCCCAGCGCATTGGGTTATGTATAAAAAACGGGAGTTTAAGCAAAGCTCAGCCATGCGCAGAGGCTGGCTTACTCACCTGCTAACCCTAGAGCCAGAGAAGCAAGTTGGGCTGCAAGTAATAGACTGCAAAACTAGAGTTACAAAAGCATTTAAGGAGGCATTAGAAGAGTATGGCGATCAAAAGGTATTTACTCGCAAAGAATACGATGAAGCTCTAAACTTAGCAGAGGCTGTAATGTCAAACCCTATGGCTAATAAGCTTATAACAGAGGCTGCAAGGGTAGAGGAGTATATTAAATTTCAGCTAGATGGCGTGAACTTTCATGGCTATGTTGATGTGGTAGGAGATGACTATATAGCAGACCTTAAAATAACAGATAACGAGCCTAGAAAAATACAGCGCTGGGTACTAGACAACCTTTATCACACGCAACTTGCTTTATATGGCCATGGCCTTTTTAATTCTGAGGGCAAAATAAAGCACTATTTAATAACTTGCGACCCTAACCCTCCTCATGGCGTTATCGTGTACGAGATGAGCCTTGAAATGGCTAAGGACGGATTTAATAGAGCAAGGCTAGAGGTGCAAATGTTCAAAGACTGGTACAGGAGCTGGGATGGCAAAAAAACGCCTAAAAGCTACGACTACTTAGAGCCATTAAATAAACCTATGCTCTTAGAGCTGCCAACATGGTACAAATGAAAGACACAAAAGAAATGCTATTAAAGCTAGCTGAGGCTATTGATTATGAATATGATGAAAATGGCGAAATGGTTATTTATGTAGATAAAAAAAAAGTAAATGAACTCCAGAAAGAAAATGCAAAACGAGCTAAAGCAATACATTAACAGCCTCTACGGCAGTCAACAAAATTGCGCCAATGCTCTAGGAGTAGATAGGCGTACAGTACACCGCTGGATCTATGAAGAGCCTAAGCGTATGATACGCTATGCAGATAAAATAGCCAAAACTGCTGATACTACTAAACTTCAACTAATAGGAGAAATCCTATACCAAGATGAGCAACTAAATGGCTAAAGAGTTTACAGGGGTATGGATTCCAAAGGCAATATATCAAAAGCATGATATAACGCCAGTTGGTAAGCTTATACTGGCAGATATATTTAATCTTTGCAAAAGCTCAGACGGCTATTTTAAGTCTAATGAAACTATTGCCAAAGAAGTAGGCGTGTCAGTTACAACTGTGAGCAGAACTATTAAACATCTTGTTTTAGCTGGAATGATAAACTCCTCTTATGATGGCAGAACTAGACTTATCAAATTGACAAGGGCACTTGCCAAATTGACAAAGCAGACTTATCAAATTGACAAAGCAGACTTATCAAATCGACCACATAGTATACATAGTAGTATACAACTTAAAAAACATATTAGTAAAGAGGTTGTTTTACCATTTGAATCAGATGAGTTCAAAAATACATGGGATATATGGATAGATGAGCGAAAACAACAAAAGAGAAAAAAGTACACCGAGCGAGGTGAGAAAGCAACCTTACATAACTTACAGAAAATATCAAACAACAATGAAAAACAAGCAATCAAAATTATTAAGCAAAGCATCACCCAAGGCTGGGCAGGATTATTTGCTCTCAAAGGAGGAGCAGAAAGAAAACAGCTTGACGCTGAGCAAGCGCTTAAATGGGCTTATGGAAAATAGCAGAGAAGTAGCCAGGGTACATACAAGCTCTTCAGCTTATGAGCAAGGACTAGTATTACAAACAGCTAGCAAGCTTGATAACGGAAAGACTAGGCTAATATTAATTACTGAGCTAGAGCGCTTAATAAGGGCTGTAAATGCAACGCGCTCTTTTCAGGATCAAGAAGATAAGCAAGATGCGGTAGATGATATAATAGAAATATTCCCTAGCCTCAAGGTAGAGGAGGTTCTAGTAGCCTTCAAGATGATAAGGCAGGGTAAGTACGAGCTATTCGGCAACCTTACAACAAACACTCTGATAAAGTGTCTACATAAGTACGAGCTAGACCATACTATCCCAATGAGAGAAAAGCAGCATACTCACCACCAGGGAGGAATACAACCAGCACACTTCGCTATGATTGACTGGCAGAAGTTAGGAGAGGCGCTAATAGTAGAACCACAAAAAAAAAGCCTAGAAGAGCTGGGCGGACATATTCATATAACAGCAGACGATCTAAAAGATATTGAAAAAGCAACCAAAGAAAGTAAAGAGAAAAACATTAATTAAAAAGCTAGACGCTGCCTTTAGCCAGTACATACGCTGGCGAGATGCTGACGCTGATGGCCTTATACATTGTATTACCTGCTCAACACATAAGCACGTTAAGCAGATGCAATGCGGCCACCTGTTTAGCCGACGTCATTATGCTACTCGATGGCATGAGAAGAACTGCGCTGGCCAGTGTTATGGTTGTAACATAGGAGACCAGGGTAGGCAGTGGGTTATGGCTAAAGAGATAGATAAGAAGCATGGTGAGGGTACAGCTGAGAAGATGCACCAGCGCTCACAGGATAGCAGGAAATACACCAATGAAGAACTAATACAATTAACTAAATACTATAAACAAAAGGCAGATGATATGCAAGGTAAACACAGTTAGCAAGCTACACCCTCACCCTACCTACACTAAGGAGGAGAGGATAGAGATAGCAGAGAACCTACTAGAGTATGCACGGCTTAAGCGTATAGAGTACAGCTACACAGATGGAGATGATGTATACATATCCGATTGCAAGATGACTGCTACTCGTAAGGCTTGGCTTACTGCTATGGCTAGGCAGATACATCAACCATCAAGTACATCAATCTATGGCATCAAAACCACAGCCCAGAGGGCACAACAAGTACTATACCGTCGTAAGACCCCACGAGGGCAGAAAGTACAATGAGAAGAGATATAACTCCAGACGATGGCGGGCGTTACGCGCTGCTTTTCTGGCTCGTAATCCTGTTTGTACAGATTGTGGGCGGCTTGCTAGTGTATGTGATCATATCACACCTGTTAGGCAGGGCGGCAGCTTCTGGTTCGGCCCTTTCCAGTCTATGTGTACTCACTGCCATGCCGTCAAGAGTGGGAAAGAGCGCCATGATGAAGGGGGGAAGGGGTCTAAAAAACCATAGAGCCTATCT
>Ga0208030_1001396_pt1 | contig 13920 bp, 16 predicted proteins | sample MalvirDeepMed_M9_FD_184246 | JGI IMG/M metagenome (GOLD analysis project Ga0208030, IMG submission 184246) | Marine viral communities from the Global Malaspina Expedition - Malaspina viral metaG DeepMed_M9 (SPAdes) (version 2) | ecosystem: Environmental > Aquatic > Marine > Oceanic | place...
GTCTGGCGATGGATATCGCCCTGGTGCTCGAAGCCAGTGGTGAGTCCCTGGATGAAGTTATGGAGAGGCACTCCATTACCGTAGACGATCTCGGGCGGTATAACAGCGACAAGGTATTCTTACAGAAGGTCGGGTTTCTTCGTGAGGAGATACGCACCAAGGGTATGACGTTCCGCCTCAAGGCGAGGGCGCAGGCGGAAGAGCTCCTCACGACGAGCTGGACCCTTATCCACTCTTCGGATGTAAGCGCGGCTGTCAAGGCCGACCTTATCAAGTCCACCGTCAAGTGGGGCGGGCTTGAGCCTCAGAAGGACATGGTGGGGGCTGATGGGTCTCAGGGCGGCGTCAGCATCACGATCAACTTGGGTGACACCGCGCCTCTGCCTAAAGTCATCGAGCATGTCGAGTGATTATATCGAGCAGTTCGTGGACGAGTACCAGGAGTTCCCGGCGCGTATTTTCGATACCGTGGCGGAAGCCACCGCTTTCACGGCTATGCTGGCCAGACTGGAGATCAGCTATCGCGTGATCCTTGACACACCGCCCAAGCGCCTTAAACTCCCGATGCAGACCGTAGTAGTGTTACTGGATACAGAGTATGGCGTACGACATTAATTTCACCCCCAGTTTGACTTGCGGGAATTTTATGACGGACGAGGCCAAGATGCGCGTCCTCATGGGGCCGGTCGGGTCGGGTAAGAGCGTTACCAGCAGCTTCGAGGTCATACGGCGGGCCAGCCAGCAAGCCCTTAATAAGAATGGTATACGCAAGACCCGGGCGGCGGTTGTCCGTGAGACCGCTCGCCAGCTTATGGATACTACGATCAAGACGTTTCTGGATTGGTTCCCGCCGGGGGTTTGCGGGGAGTATATGCGGACCACCAAGACTTACTTCTTCAAGGTGGGGGATATCGAGTGCGAGGTCATGTTCCGTGCTCTCGACGACGCCGACGATGTTCGCAACCTCAACTCCCTGGAGCTTACGTTCGCGTGGTTTAACGAGTGTCGTGACATCCACCCCGAGATCATTGACGGTATGTCCAAGCGTATTGGGCGTTACCCGTCCAAGAAAGATGGTGGCCCCACATGGTTTGGGATGTGGGGGGATACTAACCCGCCGACCATGGATACGTGGTGGTATTATCAGATGGAAGGACTGGACCCAGATGATGGAGTAACGCCAAATGACAATGGGTGGTCGGTTTACAAACAGCCATCGGGCAGAGGCCCGCAGGCGGAGAACGTGGAAAATCTCCCCGAAGACTACTACGACATCCAGGGGCGGAGCGAAGAGTATATCAGGGTCTATATCGACGGGGAGTACGGTCTCTCGTCCGCGGGGCAACCGGTCTACAAGTATTTTCGTCCGGATTACCATATGGCTAATGAGCGGATTGAGCCTATTCTTAACGGCGTGCGTCCTGTTATTATTGGCATGGACTTGGGGCTTACGCCCGCTGCTGTCCTGGGTCAGCTCGATGCTAGGGGGCGGGCCCTGATACTTGGCGAAGCTGTAAGTTTTGATATGGGGGTGCAACGTTTCTGCCGGACGGTGCTCAAACCTCTGTTGTTTGAAAGGTTTGCTGGGGCCAGTGTCCATATAGTCGTGGACCCGGCGGGAGTGCAGCGGGCGCAGACCGACGAGCGCAGCGCCATCGACATCATCAGAGCTGAGGGGTTCAAGGTTATCCCGGCCAAGACTAATAATATTACGCCCCGGATCGCCGCCGTGGATGATTACCTCATGCGGCACGCCGATGGTGACACGGCGTTCCTGGTTGACCCTACATGCACGGCGCTCAAGTCGGCTATGATGGGCGGGTATCGGTTCCATCCTAAGACGGGGGGTATAGAGAAGAACAAACATTCCCACGTTGCAGAGGCTTTACAGTATTTAATGTTACATGTTGCATCTATTGGGGATGGTGCTATAATCACTCAGCGACGAGAAATTAAGCCTTACTCGGCGCTCGGCTGGACCTAACCTCCCCGGTTCTCCGGCTCCCAGTTGGTTGGACTTGCCTCCTGCCAAAACCTTCCCCCGGTAGACTCCTAGCTACCGGGGGAATTTTTTTGTTGCACAACACGTTCTTTTGGTGGTAGAGCTGAAGCTCCGAGATTTTTGTGGGGGCTTTTCTATGCCGTATCATAAACCGATGCGTAGCTACGAGGAGGGGGGACTTGTTGATATCCCCGATGTTGTTGGCCGGGTCGGTGAGTCCGTTGATCGGACCGCGCGTAGTATGGAGGAATCGAGAAAAGACCTTAAAGACCTGAAAAAGAAATTAACGGGGGATAACCTCGGGACGGAAAACCGCGAGGAGCGAGCTAAGACCCACTCCAATAAACCTAAGAAAAAGAAAATACCACAGCTTTTCCCGGGAAAAATATTCCGATAGCCAATATAGGATAGGAGAGAGTGATGGCACATGGGATGAATCTGAGATATACCACGCATTTACCTGGTATGGTTGGACGTAGAGGAAAGGGGAGAAAGTAATGCCCATGCACAAATCTAGGGAGAACATGTCTCAGAAAGGGAAAGATATTATTGCTGGCAGGAGAAAGAAAAGACTAAAGGGAACTAAGCGTTTTACTGATGTTTCTGACCGGGAATTGAATATTGGTCCCGTGACCCCCATTGGCCGGGGTATGCAGCGGCTTGATCCAAGCGCCCATTCTACCGCAAGGGGTATTACTTATGCTGCTGCTACCATCCCTTTGGCTGTGGCAGCCCCGGTTCTCAGGACGGCGTCTGCGTTAACGAAAGCACGAAACAAGGCGTCCGCCGCTCAGAAAAAATTTGCTAAGACGTATAAGAAGCTAAAAAGTCGGCCCCTTTCTGACAAGATAATACTCCCATGGGGGAGTAATGTTGATACCATGGCTTTCGGTGACAAGGCGCGTAAGAAACGGGTTTACTCCAATGAATCTACTAAGAAGCTGAAAATTGGCCCGTTTAAGAACTTCTAATAGATACAGGAGAAGGTAATGCCCCAAGGTAAAACTTCTGCAGACAGGCACGTTTTATTTTCTGATAGCCCCAAGATGGACCACAGTGGGCTCTCCGTAAACCAGAAGCGTGAGATGTTCATTGGCGGCAAGACGAAGACCATTACTGGACCGGTTGTCACCGGCATGGAGATACGGCAGGCCGCTATAGAGGCGGGTGTTGCCCACGGTGTGGTTGTCACTGATATGGACTCTCTTAAGAAAATCTCAGCTTTGGTTAACAAGGGTTCGTCTCTTCATGGTGCGGCTAACGATGTAGCCCGTGAATACAAATTCATGGTTGAGGGTGCCGATGACCGGATCGCCCCGAGGGCTTACTGATGGCTGGTCGTGAGTATTCTAATCAGTCACGCAGGGTGTTGCCTGTATCGGTGCGTAGTCGTAAGACTGGCAAAGAGAGTCCCCGCAAGACTGTTGATATGAGGTCTAGTAATATAACTTCTCGTGTAGCAGAAAGAAACGAGCGTATATTGCCTGGTAAGGCTATAAATAAGCTAGTGGCTACTGGGGCTACTATGGCCGGTAAGCATAAGGTTGCACGAGCTATACGAGGTGGTGTAAAGGCCCACGCTATTAAAGCGGCAAGGGGGGGAAAAATGCCTGGATTTGCTGCTACAGTACGTGAAGGGTTCGCCGCACAACGCAAACGGAGAAAGAAGAAAAAATAATGGCTGGGCTTAATTTCCTCCATGTTGTAGACAACGCTACCCTCGTCGAGGAGGAGAAGCAGGAAGCTGACCGCGCCGCCCGTGAACGGCAGGCTGAGCCCCTCATACTTGGTTTGTCTGCGTACCTGCGCAGTGCATTCGAGGCAGCGAAGCGGTCCAAGGACCCAATCGAGACTATCATGCTCAAGGCGTTACGTCAGCGTAACGGTGAGTATGAAGCGACTAAGCTCAACCAGATACAGGTTCAGGGTGGCTCCGAGATATTCATGATGATCACGGAAGTGAAGTGCCGCGCAGGAGAAAGCTGGCTGCGTGATATCCTTATGGATGAAGGCACGCCTCCGTGGGATATACAGCCTACTCCTAACCCAGACCTCCCCGAAGCCCGTGATGCAGTGATTAACGAGTTACTCGGGGATAAGGTTGCTAGATTTATTGAGGAATTAGGAACAGCACCTAAGGTATCGGAGGTCGAGCAGCTTAAGGAAGTTGCCGCGCAGGAACTACGCTTTTCGATCCTTCAGGATGCTCAGACACGCGCTAATAGGATGAAGCTTCGGATTGCCGACCAATTTGCCGAGGGTGGATTTGCTGAAAGCTTTAACGAATTTATTACCGACCTTGTGACGTTCCCCATTGCAGTGATCAAGGGACCGGTCATAAGGCACCAGAAGAAGTTGTCATGGGATATAGACGAGGCTGGTGCCACTACGGCTGTTACTGACAGTATGCTGGCTCCTGAGTATGAACGCGTCGATCCTTTCCGGTTATACCCCGAACCCGGTATTTCTAATGTTGAGGATGGGTATATGTTCGAGCACCATCCCTTAACCCGGATGGACTTATCGGCGCTTATTGGGGTGGATGGGTATGATGACGACGCCATACGATCTCTCCTCGACTTCGGTAACGGACGGTCATGGATCAGCACCGAGGTCTCGCAGGAGAAGGATGAGCAAGAACGCAAGTTCAGTACTGAGCTCAGACCAACACAGATTTATGACGCCCTTGAATTTTGGGGTAAAATTAGCGGATCAATGTTACTTGAATGGGGTCTTACTCCCGAGGAAGTGCCCGATCCCGCCAAAGAATATGACGCGAATGTCTGGGTGGTTGGAGACTATGTCATCAAGGCTATCCTTAATTATGACCCACTTGGTGAGAAACCTTACGCGGTTACTTCCTTTATTAAGAATCCTGGTGCGTTTTGGGGTAAAGGTATCCCAGAAGTTATCGAAGATGTCCAGAATATGGCGAATGCGGCTGCGCGTTCGCTGGCTAATAATATGGGTATCGCTTCTGGTCCTCAAGTTGAAGTTAACCTCGAACGTATTCCCACTAATGAAGACATCACTCAGATGTATCCGTGGCGTATTTGGCAGGTACTGAATGATCCATTAGGTGGTACGGCACCAGCGGTTCGTTTTAATCAGCCTAATGATAATTCTAGTGCGTTACTTGCTGTTTATGAGAAGTTTAGCCAGTTAGCCGACGACCACAGTGGCATCCCCTCTTACTTATCTGGTGATCTCAATGTTAAGGGGGCTGGTCGGACAGCATCCGGGCTCTCTATGTTGATGGGTTCGGCGGGTAAGAGTATTCGTCAGGTTGTCATGCACATTGATGCAGACATCCTGAAGGTCATTGTTAGTCGTCAATTTGTGTATAATATGCGTTATGATGAGGATGAAAGTATTAAGGGTGATGCACAGATCGTACCGAGAGGCGCGATTAACTTGGCCGTAAAGGATACTGTCAACACCCGCCGTATTGAGTTCTTGCAAGCTACCGCTAATGAATTTGATATGGATATTATCGGCCAGGATGGGCGTGCGGCTATCCTTCGTGAGGTTGCTAAGGGTTTACAGATGCCGGTGGATGAAGTAGTACCTTCTCGTGAGAAGCGTGCTTTTAATCAACGCGCTGCTCAACAAGAGGCCCAAGCCGCTATAGCGCCGCCTGATGGCGGGCGCACAGGTGGGCAACCTCAAACTATTGACCAAGCCGGGAACCCGGCTGGTGGGTTAAATTTGGTTTCTAATAAGAATACAGGACAAGCGGTATGATTAAGCCAGACGAAGAAGTTGTAAGGGCTTTTGCTCATATCGCACAGAATGTACCGGCTGCGAAGGCGTTCCTCGATGAGCAGTATCACACAGAGCTCAAGAGGCTACCCAACGCAAATGGCAGCACCGGTATCGCGCAGGGGCGATGCCAGGTGTTACAGGAGATTACTGATCTCCTGAATGATGCCCCTGAGATCGTAGCAGATGCCCGCAAGGGCAAGCTACCTTAACCACGCACACCGATAGGAGCGTATGATGGCAGTGCCAAAGCAAGTTCAGAAGCAGACTGAGGCGGTTCAAGCCTTGTATAAGGACCTCAACGAAGAGGACTCAGCCCCGTCGCCGGAAGGTGAAGCGGCTCCTATACAAGAAGTTGTGTCAGCCGACAGTGCGGAAGAAGTTGCACCTCAGCCCGAACCTGTTGAGCAGGGTGAAGGCGGCCAAGATGATGATTATGAGCAGAGGTGGAAGACTCTTCAGGGTATGTACAACGCTGATACTGCACGGTTATCTACGCAGAATCAAGAGTTGAGCGGACGGTTGCAACAGATGGAAGAACTTATTTCCACTATGCAGGCTACCCCCGCACCTACTCCTGAACCCGAACAACCCAAGTCCCTCCTTACGGAGGACGAAGTTGAGGAGTACGGGGAGTCGATTGATATTATGCGTAAGGTCAGCCAAGAGATAACCGGTGGTTATCAACAGCAGATTGACTCGTTGAACGCGACTATTCAGCAGCTACAGGGGCAAGTTGTCCCTCGTGTTGAGCAGATTGCTAACCAACAAACGCAGAGTATCGAGCAAAATTTCTGGTCTGCTTTATCTGATGCAGTGCCTAATTGGCGTGAGATTAACGATAGTTCCGAGTTCCAAACTTGGTTACTGGAAATTGATCCTCTCACCAATATGACTCGTCAGACGTACCTCGATGGTGCCCAACGCGATATGGACGCTAATCGGGTTGCGAATTTCTTTACATCTTGGGTTCAGGCAAATGGTACGGAACCAGCTCAACCTAGTCGGAGCGCTTCCAATTCCGAGCTTGCTAAACAAGTTGCCCCGGGTAAAGGCCGCACTTCCGCGACCCCCCATGGCAACACAAAAAGGACTTACACTCCTGACGACTTGACGACTTTTTATAGGGACGTTCGGGAAGGTAAGTTTAAGGGCAACGAGGAGGAGCGTGACAAAATTGAGCGCGACATTTTTGCTGCGCAGCAAGAAGGTCGTATTGTCAACGCGTAGTTAAAGGAGCCACAAGATGGCATACGCTACATCTCCGGGCCATCCGGCCTACACTGGCAATTTCATCCCAGAAATCTGGGCTGGAAAGCTGATCGAAAACTTCTACGACGCCACGGTTTTGGCTTTCATTGCCAATACCGATTACGAGGGTGAGATCAAAAACTATGGTGATACGGTTAATATCCGTACGACTCCCGAGTTGACGATCAATGATTACGTCAAGGGTCAGACCTTGACTGTCGAGAACCCCGATAAGCCGAAGCTGCAGCTTCTCATCGACAAAGGCAAATACTTCGCCGCTGTCGAAGATGATGTTGACCAAGTGCAGTCAGACATCGCTATGATGGATGCGTGGTCTAAGGACGCTTCCGAGCGTATGAAGATTACCATCGACACTGATGTACTCGGTAATATCGCTGGTGATGTCGCATCAACCAACCGTGGTCTCACGGCTGGTGAGCAGTCGCTTGCTATTGACCTTGGTGTCACTGGCACGGCGAATGCTCTTACGACCTCGAACGTCTTGGCCGAGATCATTAATCATGGCACGGTCCTCGACGAAGCTAATGTCCCTGAGACTGATCGCTGGATGATTATTCCTGCTAAGATGGCTGGTTTAATCAAACAGTCCGATCTCAAGGATGCATCTATTACTGGCGACGGTTCTTCGCCGCTGCGTAATGGTCGGCTTGGTGTCATTGACCGGTTCACTCTCTATGTGAGCCATAATCTGCCATTGTCCGCAACGGGCGCTGCTGGTGAGTTTACTCTTTTTGCTGGTCATAAGAAGGGGCTGACTTTCGCTTCGCAGATGACCAATATGGAGACTCTCCGGTCTGAATCCACCTTTGGCGATATCATCCGTGGTTTGCAGGTGTACGGCTACAAAGTCGTAAAAGACACCGCGCTGACCGCCGGTATCATCACAATCGCATAAGCGGAAGGAACCTAAATTATGGCTGCTTATACAATTGCCAACTTGTCGGCCAGCAAGGTCAATGTGGGTACGAGTGCTGCCCATCACGAAACCCCCATCAAGATGTACAAAATGGTGGTGGACCTTGATTTTGTCGCCATCACCGCTCAGCGTGTGACTGATGGGGACACGGCTTTTGCAACGTCAGATACGTTGCAGGTACTCAATATTCCGGCCAAGACGCTTGTCATGGCTGTCGGTATTGACGTTACCACGGCTGATGGTACGGCCTCTACTGTTGACATCGGGGAAACCGGTGGCGACGTTGACGGCTGGATCAATGGTCATGATTGTAACGCGGTTGGTTCCGCTTGCTCTACCAACAACACTCTCGTTGAAGGTACTCCGAACGTCTTTGAACCGGCGCTCGGTAACGGCAAGTATTACAGCTCTGCCGACACAATCGATATGCTGTTCCTCACTGCACCGCAGGACGCTTCTGTGATGCGTGTTTGGGCTGTTTGCATCGACTGCTCGTAATCTCGTTGGTTGGGGGGCTTCGGCCCCCCTCCCTTCATTTTTATAGGAGGTCGATATGGCCCACAAACCCAACATGGGTAACCCCGGGCGTTGGCTGAGGCACAAGACTGATGGGCAAGTTTTCTATCATACCGACAACCTCGCCAAGAACGTCAACATGGAAGAAGTTACGGAAGAGGAAGCCTTTCCAGAACGTTTTTTGACGAAGAAGCAGAAGGCTCGTAAGTCCGAGCTTGACTTGTCTACTGATCCGAAAGAAGTAGTAAAAGCCAAGCCTAAAAAGAAAACTAAGGCTGCTTTGGCTGCTGATGCTTCCAGGGGCATAGGCAAGAAAAAATGATTCTCGACGACGTAATTGTTGACGTACGTCGTATTGTCCAAGATGAGACCGCGACGTATAGGTATAGCGATGCCTTTATGCTTGGTATGGGCAACCAAGCATTGAAGCGGATACAGCTTCTGCGTCCTGATCTCTTTGCTTTTACAGGTACGGTAGCCTGTACAGCAGGGGAAGTTCTTCAATCAGCCCCATCTGATTCTCTACGGATTATTGAAGTTCTGTCTATTAACGGCAGTGGTGTGGGGTTGGTTGAAGCTAACCGTGAGACTCTCGACCAGACTCTTCCGACATGGCCGAATGATACTGCGGCTGCGGCTGTTAACTGGATGCGTCATGTTCGCAACCCAAATAAATTTTTTATCTACCCACAAGCCCCTGCGGCACAGACGCTTGATATTGAATATTCGCAGGTTCCTACGACTTATGACGGTACAACGGCGGTTACACTCCTTCCGGATGCATATTTCCCCGTCGTGGTAGATATTATGGTATTCCTACTTGAGTCTGTTGATAATGAACATGTGACAAGCGGGCGTGCTAAACTCTTCAAGGATTCCTATACAGAGATGCTTGGTGTAACTAAAGGATCATTACCGGTGACGGATACTGAAGATGCTGGGCAAGACCCGCTTAAGGTAGAGGTCGTTTAATGGCTACTGCATTATATACCACTTTGGTTAATCGTATCGCTGCTTATGCACCTGGTGCTCCACAACCTGTTCTCGTTACCCATCTTCGTGATGCGGCTATTGAAGCTTGCGAACGCACTAGTGCATGGCGTTATAAACACGCGACGATTACTATGGTGGCTGGAACGTATGAATATGCCTTTGTCCCCGAGTCGGGTGCGGAAGTCCATACTATTCTTACGTCGTCGATTAATGGAAACGATTTACCTGTCAAGACGTTGGAGGATATACACCGGCTGTATCCCAAGTATCCATCTAGCGTAGCGGCTGAGCGTACGACGCCCCAGTACATATTTCAGAACAACCCCGATACATTTCATGTGGCTTTAGTTCCTGATAATGGTACTGACACTATCGAGATGTTTGTAGCCCAGAAGCCCCTTCGCAGTTCTACAGGTATGGAAGGTACGGTGATGGATGACCTAGAGACTGTGATTATTCATGGGGCGCTACAGGGTCTTTTAACGATGCCCGAAACAACTTGGAGCGATACAGAATTGGCTGCGTATCATGCGAAGCAGTTTACATTTAAGGTAGCAGAACGTAGGGCTCGTGCTAATATTGGCGCTGGGCGTGCAACATTGACAGTCCGGTCCCCCATATGGGCTTAAGGAGATAGTTCATGGCACAAGCTTTATTCACAAATAACGCCTTCAGTCTACTGGCTAGTGGGATCAGTGATGCCGATACTTCTATGGCTGTTACAGGTAGCGAGGGCGCGTTATTTCCTAATCCGACAGGGGGTGATTATTTCTACGCTACGCTGATTGACACTTCCAATAATCTTGAGATTGTTAAGTGCACAGCGCGTTCAACCGACACGCTTACCATTGTTCGTGAGCAAGAGGGTACTACGGGCCGAGCTTTCGTTGCTGGAGATCGTATAGAACTTCGTCTTACAGCCGCAGGGATAACTGAAGCGGATGGGTATGTCGCTCCGACTGATGAAAGCACTGATACTAGTTGTTTCCCATTATTTGTGACTGCGGCTACAGGTGCCCAAACGACAAAGACTGGGACTAACTTAACATTCAATTCCAATACGGGGGCGTTGGTCTCTACGCTCTATGACGGGATTATCGGTTCGGTAACCCCGGCAGCAGGTTCGTTCTCAACGCTTACGACCAGTGGTATTGTTTCTATCGACGACACTACGGATACCACTAGCGGTACGTCTGGTTCTGTTCATACGGACGGTGGTCTCGGTATAGCCAAAAAACTCTATGTCGGCACTTCTGCAACGATTAGCGGTATTCTTACGATGGGTGCGGGCATAGTAAGTGATACTGATAGTACTGATGATCTCGGTACGACGGGTGTCAGGTGGGCGAATCTTTGGGTCGATGCTGTTACTGTAACAGACAACGTTACCATCGGCGGTAATCTTACGGTTAACGGCACGACTACCACCTTAGATACGACAAATCTTGTTCTGAGTGATTTGTTAATTGAGTTGGCTAATGGGGCTACTGGTAGTGCCACTAATGATAGCGGCATTATCATAGAGCGTGGTGATGATGCAAATGTCTTTATTGGTTGGGATGAAAGCGCCGATAAGGTTGCCTTCGCTACGACCTCTGGTACAGGGGCAACAGCGGGTAATCTTTCTCTGACTGACGCCCAGATCACAGCAGCGGGTGCTACTTTCTCAGGAACTTCTTCTGATCTTGGTACCGTTACTACTATCGACATCAATGGCGGTACGATTGATGGTACGGCTATCGGCGGCGCGGCCACGGCGGCTGGTGCGTTCACTACTGTTGACGGCACGTTGGCTCATTTCACAACTAGCCTACAACTTGCGACAGGAGCTACTGTCACTGGTATTCTCGATGAAGACTCGATGGCGACGAATAGCGACACTCAACTCGCCACCCAACAAAGCATAAAGGCTTATGTCGCTAGTTTAACCCCCGCTCCTGGTATTCAGATGACTTGGGATACCGCTATTGATGACGACGACGAGGGCGTTGGGACCATTAAAGCTAATCATGGTACTTTCGCTAGTATTACCCAGCTTTTCATTGATGATGTGGACAACAACTCTGTTAGCATCAATGCCTTTATTGATACCTTAGACGACCCGACAGCCACTAATTCTGCTTACATTTACATAACCAAGGCAGGCTCCGCCAGCACGGCTATGAAGGTGTTCAAGGTGAATGGGGCCGTTGTATCTGCCTCGACCTATTCCAAGGTCGCCGTAACTGGATTGGTTGAGGTCGGTACTTTCTCTGATACTGATGTCGTTGGCTTGATGATCGCTTTCTCCGGTGATGATGGCGGCGGCATGGCGAGTGTTGTCGCGGATACAACCCCGCAACTCGGCGGCTTCCTCGACGCGAACTCCAAATTTATAAGTCATTCGCAGGGCGCTGCCATTGCATCTGTTGCTGGTGATACAGACATATGGGCTAATTTCGACGGAAATACTGTCCACATCACTGGCACCAACGCCATCACAGATTTCGGTACTCCAAAAAGTGCTGGCGATTCCATGTGGGTAATCTTCGATGCCGCCGCATCTGTCGTAGATTCCGCCACGATCACTGTAGCAGGAAACACCAATTATCAGGCGGCGGCAAACGACCTTGCTCTCGTCTACGCCCTATCGACCAGCACCTTCCTGTTTATGCCATTCCCTAATAGTGGGGATTCTCCCGTGGCTGCTGATTTAGTCGATGATACCAGCCCACAATTGGGCGGTGATCTCGATTGCAACGGGGCGCAAATCCAATGGTCTAAGGGCGCTGACGTAGCGTCTGCCACTGCACTTGCTGTACTGACAGACGGAAACTATTTCGATGTCACTGGAACGACCACGATAACGAGCATCAATACCACTGGCGGCCCAGGAACTTTAATTAAATTGCACTTCGATGGGGCTGTCACACTGACACATCATTCAACTGACCTGATCCTTGCTGGTGCGGCGAACTTTACAACTGAAGCTGGTGATGAACTGGAGTTCGTTGAATATGCATCAGGTGATTACCGCATGACCGGCTGGAGTCTAGCTGGTACGGCCCCCGGAGGGGGCGGCGGTGGAGCCTTCCTTGGTGAAGGTGCTTCAGGGGCGTCTGTAGGCGATTCTGGGGACATTATAAGGGTCAACCAACAGACCTTAGATACCAGCCAAACTATGGTTGCCACAGATAATGGTAGTTGTACTGGCCCGTTTGCTATAGCTGATGGAGTAACTTTAACCCTCTCCAGCGGCGCAACCTTTAAGGTGCTTTAAAATGTCAACATTAAAAGCCGACACCATTCAAGCCGCCACGACAAATGGCAGTTTAAGCATCGCTACCCAGGGAACAGGCGGCATTGCTATCGACGGGATGCCTCACCGTAATTTGATAATTAACGGCGATATGAGGATTCAGCAACGATCAGATGTTAGCAATTCAACAACGGCAGAATATTGCCTAGATCGCTGGAAAGTTAATCTGTGGGATGGCTCTGCTTACATCCAGCACGATACAGCACAGGATACGACAGTACCTTCTTCAACTTTCACGCATTCTATGAAAGTCACGATTGACGCTGGTGATGCATCAATCGCGGCAGGGGCAGTACATATTATACAACATCGTATTGAAGGATTGGTCTCTGACCAATTACGATTCGGGACATCTGATGCAAAAACAGTGACGATCAGTTTTTGGATACGAAGTCCGGTAACCGGCGTTCATTATGTTTCGCTTAGAAACTCTGCACTCAATAGAGGTTATCCAGCGCCATATACAATATCATCGGCTGATACTTGGGAACATCATTCTGTGACCATCCCAGGCGACACCAGCGGGACTTGGCTAACGACTAACGGAATTGGTATACGGCTGAGTTGGTGCTTTGGTGCTGGCTCGACTTATCAAGGAACCGCATCTTCTTGGGAAGCTGGCAATGATGTAGCCGCATCTGATCAAGTTAATGCCGTCGCCTCCTCTGCTGATGTAATTTACCTAACTGGATGTCAATTAGAAGTTGGCGCAGCCGCCACTGACTTTGAGCATCGTGACTATGCGAGTGAGTTGGCGAGATGCCAAAGGTACACACAAGTTATGGGCGGAGATAACGTCAACGAAATGTTTGGTTCTGGTTTTGCTACCTCGACAAGTGCCTTTCAAACAATGCACGATCTTCCAACAGAAATGCGTGCTGCTCCTAGTGGTACGTTTAACACCGCCGCAAGTGATTATATGTTTAGGCAAGGAGGGGTTTCTACTGCACTCACTTCTGTTGGATTAAATCAGATTGGGCGAACGACTGTGGGTATATATGGTGGGGTATCTGGTACACCATTGACTGCTTATAGATCAGGCTTCGTACAGTCTGTAAACACAAATGCCCTGATTATCTTGGCTGCGGAGTTGTAAGACATGACAATCACAAACGCAATTTACACAGATTCTAATAACTCTTCGATCAGCGCCGATTTCGA
>Ga0208030_1001397_pt1 | contig 13914 bp, 22 predicted proteins | sample MalvirDeepMed_M9_FD_184246 | JGI IMG/M metagenome (GOLD analysis project Ga0208030, IMG submission 184246) | Marine viral communities from the Global Malaspina Expedition - Malaspina viral metaG DeepMed_M9 (SPAdes) (version 2) | ecosystem: Environmental > Aquatic > Marine > Oceanic | place...
GTTGCTATGAGTGAATGCTCCTGCGAAGGCTGGCCGCATTTTTATCTGTGCCCGCGCTACAAACCCTCCAGCTTGCGTCGCGGGTCCGGCCTGCGCGCCGAATCGACGAAGCAGGCTCAGCGGCGGCGCACGCTCAGCGCATTGCGGAAGCGAGCGGTCGCGAACGGCGCCACGCAATGCGTGGTGCAATGGCCCGACGTCTGCACGGGAGCCCACCAGGGCTGGCACCACCTAAAGAAGAAGTCGGCCGGCGGCGGCGATGAGGCCAGCAACCTTGTCCTCTGCTGCAACGCCTGTAACGGCGCCATCGAAGACAACCCGACTGAAGCCCGAGTTCGAGGGTGGGTCCACCGTGATTGAGATCGCAGGCGTGCTCGACCGGGCCAGCGTCGAAGTGTGCGTAGAGACGGCACTGGATGAAGCCCACCTCCGTGGCGAGATGCATGCGTTCGCCGAGATCTACCACCTTGACCTGCGCTACTCGGTACACGAGTCCCCACCCCGGTACCCCAAACACATCGCGATCTGGGACGCGAACCGCCCCATCACGCTCCACGACCTGACCATCGCCACCAACACCCTTTACGGGGGAAAATTGACCCAAAAGCCCCTGGTGGCGTACCCAACGCCCCAGGATCGACGTACGGGCGCGTAACGTGACCACCCTGTGCGGAACCCTAGGGGGAGTGGTCGCGTTTCTGCTGCTGTGCGGTGCCGTCGCCCAGGCGGGCGCCCCCTTGACCATGATCCGGCAAGTCGCCGAGATTTACACCGCGCCGACCCCGGCCGACAATCCCTTCGACGGCATCCTGACCGAGGTGATCCGCGAGAACGGCTACGAACCGTACTGGCGATGGAACGACATGCAATCGTCCCAGCCCGTGCGCTGGGAGTGGGCCTCGATCCGGTCCGTGCTACGCGCCGTGATGCGCTGCGAATCCCGGTTCGACCCGTGGGCGGTCGGCGATGGCGGGCACAGCCGGGGCCTATGGCAGATCCATTCTGGGTTCAACCCCACGGTGACGGACGAGGAGGCCTTTGGCGTCCGGGCGTCGACCCGGTGGGCTGTGCAACGGATTCTGCGGGGCGAGGGATATAAGTGGTCGTGCTTTAGGAGAATGCAATGAAAGACCCTGCAAACGTGCGCCGCGGTCGGCTGAACAAATCCCGCTCAAAAGCCATCGAGCGCGAATGGGCCAAGGCGCTGGGCACGACGCGCATCACCGACTCCCGCGGGACACGGCAGCCAGATATCCGCGTCGGCCCTTGGGATGTCGAGGTCAAGTCACGCAAAGGCCACAAGAACCTCGTCGGCCTGATGGATGAAGCGGTCGCCAAGGCGAAGAAGGGTCAGACGCCGGTCCTCGGGTTAGAGATCCGGCAGGGAAACCCACATGAGAGGCTGGTCATCATGCGCCGCTCTGATTGGGTGGCGTGGAACATCGGCACGACCGAAGACGATGCAGCGGATCAATAGCCGTAGCGCCGGTCCGTCCCTGCTGGCACCGGCGCCGGGGAGCGTTTGTCCAGTTCGTCCCACACCGCCCGGAAGGAATCACCAATTTGCATATGCTCCGCGTTGATCATCTGCTGCTGGTCGTTCAAGATCGCCAGCCCGATTTCGCTCTCAGCGAGGCGTTCCTCAAGGTCGGCGACGCGCTCCTGGGCAGCGGCCGCCGCGGCCTGTGCGCCGGACGCTTGGCTTTGCAAATCGCTGATCCATGCCGAGAGAGCCATCGCTTGGACGACAACGGCAATCACGAGTCCGATCGGGAGTTTTGCATCAGCGATCCGGTCCATGCCAAGAACTGTATCGCATGCGTGGTGAGGGGAAGTAATGCAAGCCATTAGCCTCTTCAGCGGCGTGGGTGGGTTTGAGCTCGGCTTTGAACGCGCCGGGATTGAAACGATCCTCCAGGCGGAGCAGGATGAAAAATGCCAGCACGTCCTAGAACGACACTGGCCCAACGTAGAAAGAGTGAACGATGTCCGAGACGTGGGTCAAAAAGCGACGAGCGTCGGACGGGACGGAGAGTTGGGGCACGGGGCCAGCACCGACGCTGAACGCGAACGACAACACCGGATCGGTGCGGGCGACGGTCTTGGCAACTGCGACCTCATCTATGGGGGATTCCCCTGCCAAGACCTCAGCGTGGCCGGTCGCCGGGCCGGTCTTGGGGGCGAGCGCAGCTCTCTCTGGTTTGAATTCGCGCGCGTCCTTGACGCAGTACGGCCCCGCTGGTGCGTTGTCGAAAATGTTCCCGGGCTTCTCTCCTCGGCTGGCGGACGTGACTTCGGGATCATCCTCCATGACTTGGACGAACTCGGGTACGACGTCGCGTGGGGAACTCTGGATGCACAACACTTCGGTGTCCCGCAACGCCGCCGCCGCGTGTTCGTTATCGGCGGTCCTCGTGGACCAGGCCCCGCCGCGGTACTCGCTCTCGCCGAGGGCGGCACGGGGGATTCTCCGGCGGGCGGAACGGCGGGGCAAGATGTTGCCGGAACCCTTGGTGGAGGCGCTGGTCGCCGTGACTGGGCCGACGACCTTGACCGAGCCACATTCATAGCAACCGCCATCACCGCCTCGGCCGGCCATCACGGCCACTCAAGCCCACGGGACGATGGGGCGGATAACCCCGTCTACCCCACAGTCACGGCGAAATGGGCAAAGGGTAGCGGGGGGCCGAGTGGTGATGAGGCGCAGAATCTTGTAGTGGCAGACGCTCCCGGCTCGCAGGAGAACAGCAGCGCGACTATGGTGATGGAAGGGCGCTATACCCGGAACGGCCGCGGTGGACCAAGCGAAATTGTCCCAGCCCTCCGCTCACAAATGGGAGGGACCGGCAAGGGCGACTCGATGCCGCTGGTGAATGGCGTGCGGCGCCTCATGCCGATCGAGTGTGAACGCCTGATGGGGTGGCCCGACGATTGGACCCGCTGGGATGCGGACGGCAACGAGATTGCCGATTCCCACCGCTATCGCATGTGCGGCAATGGGGTGGTGGCGCCGGTCGCCGAATGGATTGGGCACCGCCTGGTACGGGTCGATAGCCTGCTCGCTAGCGCTCCCGCAGATGCTCCCGGAGGCGGGAGAGGCTCGCCGACAATGTGATCGCGGTCGCCTCGAGCTCGTCAACACGAGACTCCAGCGCCGCTAGTTGTGTTTGTGGTGCCGCCGCAGTCGCAGGCACGATCGTCAGCTTGGGCCGGGCCGACTCGGGCATGCGTGTGCCGGTCGCCACTTCGCCGACGGTGCGCCACGGTGCCGATTCCCCACTGAGCAGATCCGATATATCAGCACGGAAATCGGCGAGGTGCAATGCCGGCCCCACGTCCTCGGCCCGGGTCCATCGGTCTAAATCTGCGTGTTCAACGATCGCGTCCGCAAGGTGGGGCCACTGCTTCACGAGATTGCCGACGAGCAGGAGAAGCGAGATGCGCGTTTCCTGGGACCAATGCGCCGAGGCATTCATCACGTTCTCGATGCCGATGACCCCGATGTCACCGCGTTTCCCCTCCACGTCCGGGTGGGTCGTCGGCCACGCTTTTGAGGCAGCCATCCGGTATTCCTTGACGTGGAAGGCGAGCTGCTCGTCCGGTACGCCGTCAAAGACCGTGCCGTCGGCATCGATGTAGTAGTGGATGCTGAAGGAACCCGTGCGGTCGCCCCATTTCAGGGCGTCGAGCGCCGTGTGTGGGTTGGGGTTGCCGTCCGTGTGCAGGCAGATCGCCCTTGGTATCCCGGTATTGATCACCGGGAAATTCTTGAACTCAAACTGCTCGATCGGGTACGCGTCCCGCACGGCTACTTCTCGCCCCGTTTGACGAGGCTGCGGCCGAGCACGAGAGCCACGCCGGCGGCGCCGCTGCTGATGACACCCTCGGCTTCCAGGTCGCCGACCAGGGCGATTGCGGCGACGCCGATCACGGCCAATGTCTCCGTGCGAAGCAAGCGCGCCAGCAAGCTGTCGATCGCGGCCTGTGTTTGCGGAAGGAACGTGCGCTGTTTCCGTGGCATGGGTTATCTCCCTAAATTCCTGTGCCGAGCCAGCTCAAGAAAATCGTGACGACGATCATCGCGCCGCTGACGACACCGATCGCTGTGAGAATGTGCGTGGTCATGGTCAGGCTCCCGTGGCGATAATGGCAATGAGGCTCGCAATCGCTGCCCCGCCGACCCCGAACATCGCCAGGAGTAATTTGTCGAGGCGCTCGCGCAGCATTTCGATCGACCGTCGCTGCGCGTCAATTTCATCATCGAGGTGCTCCAGCATGACCCACGTCGTCGCGCGAAAGGTATCGCCATTGGCGTCGGGCATGGCCGGGCGTCTCGGCATCTAGCGCCTCCGCTTCGTCTTGCGCACCTTTGCCGTCTCCACGGCCCCCAGTTGCCGGACCGCGGCCTTCCGGGTGCGGTGCGTCCCCAGCGTGCGGCCGCTCTTGGCGGTCACGACAAACTTATCGCCGCGCTTGCGGATCACCCGGGACCATCGAAGTAGTCGGCCAGTGCGCCCTTGATCTCCGCCACGGTGCCCGCGCGGGACAGGGCTGCCTTGACCACTTCACGCGGCGTCGGGGGTGGCGGCGGCGGGATCGGGTCGGTGATTCGCTTGGCGCGCCCACGCGGGTCTTTCTCGCCGTCGGCGACCTCAACCCCCTCCACCTCACCAGGGGCATAGTCGTGCGCGGCACCGATCTGGTCCGCCCACGCTTGGAGATCAACCCTGAACTCACCGTCGCGATGTTTGCTCGCGGCAAACCATTTCTTCCCAACTTTGGCATAGCGCGTAGACATATCAGGCCAACTCCTCGTAGGCGAACCATGATCCTTTTAGCAACTTTGTATCGCTGGCGTGTGCTGAAGCCTGCGCCCACTGGAGTTTCACAAGACGATTGGTCCCATCGCAAATCAACATGCCGGTAGCGATTGCCGAAACGGTGCGATGCCACGACCCATCGGTAAACACCGACGTGACTTCCCCTTCCCACTTCATCTCCCCCGTGAAGGTTCCCCCGGTGTTCGCATACGTCAGCATGTAATCAGCCGCGCCGCTCGACGCCACATCGATGTTGAGCTTGAAGTCCGCACTGGAATTACCAGTGACAAGTAGCGCCATCGTGAAGGCGTAAATCTTGTCCGCCGTCATGGTGAAGGTCAAATCGTCGTCGTCTTGAAGCGTGACTGAATTATTGACCGTTTCGTCAGCTTCTTTGACGAGATAAGTGGCACCACCACCAGCAGCAGCGGGTCCATAGAACGGCATGGGTTTCTCCTAACTAATCGAGTAGGGCACGAAGCCGTTTCAGTTCAGCCTCGCTCAGTGGAGCCTCTGATGGCTCTTTCGGTGGAAGCGAAACAAATGTGCCTTTTCTTGGATCGCTCGCGCGATCGACCGCCTCCAGCTCCGCCGGGTCCATGTCTAAGGCCTTCGCGATGTTGGCGCAGTGGTTCTCCGGGGGGATCTCCAGGGCGCTGCCGCCCCACTCCAGATCCTTCACCCACGCGCCGGTCGCCTTGACTCGCATGTATCGCTTCTTGGTCATGATGTCGCCACCGTAAAGACATGCATATCGTCGCAGGAGCAGGTCGTGTCTGAATTCGCCCCATTGTACGTCAAGGTGATTGATGTAATATCGGCCGTTGGCGCGTCAGCACTGTAGGTGGGAACCGTGGGGTTCCCAGAGCCACCGAAGGCTGACACGGCCCGGAGGTAATTGGCCGACCGTGGCGGAATGTAGATGGTGGTACTCCCCGCCTGGGCGCTCGACGTTGACAATGTGGCGATCCCGGTCGCCCCACCGGCTTGCACAACACCCGTGCTATTCAACTTGAGGCCATAGCTGTAATTGTCACTCGTGCCGGATGTCTTCCGAATCGAAGCCCGAATGAGAATCGGTTTCGTAGCGGCGATCGAGAGGGAAGTGACTGAGATCAGGTCCGTCTCACTGGTCGCATTGGACGAGGCCTCGGTGAGCTGGGAACCCTCGTGCGTCAGCGCCCCGGTGCTCGCGGCCCACGCGAAGTCAGATGCGTCAGCCGCCATCGTGAGGACGGTGTTCGCCGCACCCTTGGCAAGGATGGCTGCGGTGCCAGAAGAGGCACCTTTGAAAAGGCCACCGGTCGTGATCGCCGAGGCATCGAACTCCAGGCCGCCCGCTTCATGCTTGAGCAACCCAGCCGCCGTGGAGGTTGTGATGTTGGACGACCCCAGCTCCAGCGTGCCACCCACGTCGAGATTGCCGGTCAGGGCGGTGGCCCCGATAAACGCCACGTTGCCGTCTGAGTCGATGCTGCCAACAGTGACCCCAGCGGAGTCCTGAATACGGAACTCCTGCGTCCCGCCGGCGTCGGGCAAACGAATCGTGAAATTGTTGCTGCTGAGCACGCGAAGGAAGTAGGCCAGCGTGGACCCGCTGTCGCCCTCCAGATGGTCAATAATCTGATTGAACTGCGTACTGGTTGCCGTCGCGTTGGCAACGGCTCGTGTAATTGCCATTTAGGTGCCCCATCCCTTCTCGTCCCAGGCGTCCTCGTCCCAGGTTAGGGGGTCAGGATTCTCCGTCGTCTCCGAAATCTCAATCAGGCTCACCGTATGGAACCGCACATCCCCTGACTGTGCGGGGGCGGCACCGGCGCCGCCAATATCCAGTATCCGAACGATGAACGTCCGGTTATCCCGATCATAGAACGTCACGCGCTGCTCAGCGGCACCAAAGAGGTGTTCCTCGGCTGAACGCCCAGCTTCGCGCAGTGCCCCGCCGCCGCCGCGTTGGTTGGTCAGGTTGCTGATCATCAGATCCAACTGCCAACTGCGTTTGCGCGGAGGGTTGAGCGTCGTGTTGAAGATCCACCCCAAGGCGCGGGGTGAGAGGGTGTTATCCGTGTTGCGCCCTTCGATAATCCAGCGGATACGGTTGAACTCCACCTCATCGGTGACGATCGTTTTTTGCGTGCCGGCCGCGTTGGCGACCACCAGCGACGTTTCCGTCCCGTTGTTGTCGATCTCATACGACAGTTCGATCGCCCGCCCACCCGTCGTGCTCTCGGACACGATGCGGCCCGCGTTGAGGAACTTGCTGAAGAGCTGCGCACCGACCGTCATCCACGGGCCGTACGCCTTGTTCCCACTGTCGCTGATTTCAAAGCGGTAGTTGCTGTCGTCCTCAGGCCGCATCCCCGATCGCGGCAGAATCACGTATCGCACCGCAGTCCCGTAGCCAAAAACCAAGCACGGGTTGCTCGTCTCCGGCGTCCCCGGCCCCAGCACGATCATTGCGCCGCAATCGTTCGCGCCGAGGTACACGAAGGGGTGCCAGCCGGTTTGGGGGTTCCCGTCCCATTTCTGGAGGTAGGTGTCCCCATCGCTGTTTTTCGTCGCAATATAAAGAAAATCCCCATCGCCCGTAATCGCCGTGATCTGACCGTTGACGACCGGGTTCCCGACCGGAAGTCGCGGATAGACGAAGGTGAAGGAGGGATTGCCACCCGCCGCGGCCTGCGGGTCGAACTGCATCAATCGATCGCCGTACGGCACGTAGATCCGGCCATCATTCCAGAGGAACGGGTTGGTCCCGTTGTCGGTCCGTTGCATCTGCCGCCCGCCGGTCCACACGTCCTGCGGAGTGGTGCCGTCGAAATCCCAGATGCCCTCGACTTTGAAGAGATGAATGCGGTCATCCGCCGTCAGCAGGCGCTGCACCGTTTCACCCGCCACACCCAAATGCGTGCTCGCCGACCATGTAGTCCCGCCGCTGCGGGGCGCTTGCGTAACGCGAATCTGTCCAGCGGTGTCTACCGCCCAGAGCTGCGGCGTGTTGCTGCTCTGCCCCCGCACCGTGAAGTCGATGTAGTTCTTGTCGTCGGCGCCGGAATCGGACCACGTAATCCCATCAGTGGAATAGACGTAAATGTCCGAAGCGCCCGTTGCGGCGACTAAAACGGCCGCATCATTCGACTCACTGAACTCCACCACCCCACCCGTGAACGCCTTATCCGCGCCCAGGTCGTGTCGCTGCGTCCACGTCGTCGCGCTCAACTCGTAGAGGTAGCGGCCGGCGGTGACGAAGATGCCCAAGCTGGTTTCGCTGAAGGCGAAGGGCGCCGCGGCGACCCCGCTGGTCGTCTGCTGCTCCGGCGAGAGGTAGAGCCGGTTGGGCCAACTGAGATCCAGCCCCTTGGCGTAGTTGTAGCGAAGGGTGGCAATCGGTGTCTCACCAGGACCAAGCCCACTCTCGGCACGCTCCGTCCCGGCACCCCCACGGAAATCCTCAAAGGCCACGGGGATGTCCACACGGGGGTCTTCGTGCTCGTAGGAGAACGGCGTCGTCCGCTGCTGTGGCGCCAGGTCGGGAGCCAATCCCGGACGATATCCCGCGATATTGCCCTCCGGGCTGTTGACGAGCCGGTAGCCCATCTTCACCCCGCCCCATTCGAGGTAGATATCAGCAGTGCGGCTGTCGAGTGTGGGACTGACCATACGCTACCCCCACACGCTCCGCGCCTGTGGCGTCGCCGGGAGGGTAAAGGGCCACTTCACCGCGTACTCCCGGCGCCGCTCCTCCACCACGCCCACCCGCTGCAATACGGGGTTCTGGTCGTCGACCAGTAGACCCTCATCTTCCAGCAGGATGCGTGCGGCCGTCGCCAGGAGGAGCTGGCTGCTCGCGTCATCCACTTCCATCGTGTTGGTCACTTGTGAGCTTGCCGTCGCGCCCAGGGCGCTCAGGGTGGTGCGTCCCACCAGCCGCAGGTTGATCCCCCGCGGCGGGGTGGCGCGCGTCTCAAACGTCTGTGTCGTGTCGTCGCGGCGAATCCGTTCCGGCACGCGGTCGAAGTAGATGTCCCGCACGCGCGATGCCGAACCGTAGTAGAGCCACGCCCGGTTCCAATACGCCGTAATGGGGTTGGAATCGTTGTCCACATCAAAGACGGCCGTCAGCGTCGAACTGTTGTTTTGACGGATCGTCTTTTCCACCGTCAACAGTTCCCAGCCGCGACCCTGGTGCTGCGTCCCGCTCGTCGCGCCGCCGTCATCGAGGATCTGCAAGCGAATTTTGTCGGCGAGGTTGGAATAGACCCACGCCGCGAAGGTCATCTTGCGTCCCGCGGCCCCACTGGCGCTCGCATCATTCGCCATCGATCCGACAACCTGGCTGTACGTCCCGGCGGTCGACGCCGCGACAACGAACTTCGTGCAGTCCTCGCGGTATTTGGGCACCTCGAGATCGGCATCATTCTCACTGACGATGCTGGCCGTGATGCTGCTTGCCGCCCAGTTGGTGACGACATCGCCGCGCGGGTCTTGAATGAAGTTCCACGCTGGTTCCGGGGGGACCGCGTTCTCTTGGAACACATAGGCCGGTCCCTTGCGGATCGTGGACGGGATGGCAAAGGTCTGCGTGCTGCCGTCGCTAAAAACCGTGTCGTCATAGACGATCTGCGCTAGGTCGGGATACCCACGTAGACGGGCCTTGTCGAGCGCCGCAAACTTGCGTGCCGGGTCAAAGCGGTGGAGATCGTACGTCTGGCCCGATGGAGCCTGCGCGGCAAAGGGGGGCGATACCGTGGCGGTGCCGGTGGCATCCGCAAAGCTCGTGATGCGCCGAATCGCATAGGGGTTCGCCGCGCCGGTTGGGCGCAAATACCACCCGCGAATCGCATCATTGCCAAAGCGGCGCAACCCCGTATCAATCAGGGTGCCCCCGCTGGATGCGCCGGCCGACGTTGTGGTCGACGACCAGTCGTCATTGAGGAAATCCGATAGGGCGGATAGGAGTTGGGCACCCGTACGGCTCACAGCATCTCCCTCGCAACAGGGTTACGGACTGTTCCGATAGACCATGTTGACAACGAGGCCGGTCGTGGGATCGGTATTCCCTGTGGATGTCGTTGTGCAGGCGTAGGTGATGGCGTTCTCAAAGAAGATTCCGGCCCCGAAATCCTTGTCCATCGCCCCGTCTTTCGTCCCGTCCCCAGCAGGGACAAAGAGACTCTGATTGGGCGTGGTCGAGCCCACAGTGACGCTCCCGGAGGCCACGTCGAACAACTGCAAGTACGCATCTGCGGCGTTCGGGTTGCTAGCCTCCACTGAGAGCAGCCAACCAGGCCCGGCGAAGGCAACCTGGGCGGTGTTATCGCCGTCGGCGTCAAACTGCATCGTGGTCTTATAGAGCGTCATCAGCCACTTTCTTCCCGCGCGACGCACTGGCGCTTACGGCAGCCGGTACGTCGTCAATCTGTCCCTTTTTCGCCAGCTCCATGATCGCTTCCAGCATTTGCTGGTTGCCATCGCGCTCCGCGGCGCGTTCGCGTGCCGCATCCTGCTCGCGAACAAAGGTGTGAATTCGAGTGTGCTTGGCGCGGACGTGCTGTTCGACATCCTGCGCCGTCGCGAAGTACCCGGTCTTGCCACACTTCGGGAATCCCTGGCCCACGAACTCCTCGTAGCGCGCATGGTCCGGGTGCAGCCAGCACGGCCATTCCCCAGGCGCCACGCCACTCGATGGCGGCGAGGTCCGAAAGATGCGCTCCCCGGTCGCCTGGTCGCGCTTGCTCAGCATGTGGGCCAACGTGCCGTTGCCCTTGTACTTGCGCACCAGCGAGGAGACGCCTGTGCGCTGGTCGTAAACCACGGCGTGATCGCGATCGATGGCGTCGTCATCGTGCATGGGACGCATCGGGAGATGCCCGTTATCGAGTGCCCCATCCTCGTCATCGATGAGGGCCTGGATGTCCATGTCCGACAGGTCGACCTTAGGCATTGCGTTGGACCTTTCCCAGCGGGCCGAATTGACTTCGTGCCGCTTTCCATGCACGCAACAACGCGTTGCGCTCCATCAGTTCGTTCAGGTACGCGGCGCCCGTCGCCGGCTGGGCTTTATGCCGAACCGGTAGCAGGTGCCGTTCCCGAGCAATATCGAAACACTCCCCCACCGTATTCCACTCGCTGGGGTCGTCCCCGACGCTGGGAATATCAAAGGGGTGTGCCGTAAAGGCGTCCTCCGGACCCATGTCATCGACATAGGCGCGGAGAACGCCGTCACGATTGGTCTTGACGATGCGCCAGCGACGACCGTCCTTGTTCCGTTCCGCGTAGATCCGTGCCGGATCGTTGGGACGGAGCAGGAGAGTCGCGTTGTGCACTTGCGCCAGATGCGCTTGGGGGTCTGTGCAGGCACCTAACTCCTGACAGGTGCTGTCGGAGCAGGCCAACGCCTGCGCAGACCCCGTTTGCGCGAATCCGGTTACGGCGACCATTAGGTCGCACTGCCGCCGATGACGGCAAAGTGCAGCACGATTGCCTCACTGAGCGCGCCTCCGGAGGCGTTTGAAACCGTCGCCTTGAATGAGCCCGAGGCCACAGCGGAAACACCGACGAGGTACGACCCCGCCGTTCCGGCCGAACCATGGTTCAGTACAACCACATCGGCTGCACCCACCGTGGAATTCGTCACCGTGAAGGTCACCTCTACCCCCGCAGCCAAGGCCGCACCGTTCATGGTGATCTGCCCGGTGTGCGTATTGAGGGTAACCCCCGTGCTCTTGCTCGACGCCTGTGTGATGGTCCCACCATCGCTGAGTTTGACATCGCCTGGGAAATCTTGATTCCCCGAGGTGTCAACCGTCGCTGCCACAGTGCCGGCAACAACCGTCTGGAGGGTGCCGTCAGTTGGACGCCACATGCCGTACGCCGTGGGAGGAATTGGTCCAGCCATGACTCCTCCTTAGTTGGTGCCAGCGGTGAGCTTGCGAATCTGCACGGCCACAACCGCGTTGCGAGAGTCAAGACAGAACGTCGGTGCCAGCACCGTCCCCGTTGCCACCGCGGAAGACCGCGTGTGCAACACGCCGTTGCCGGCGTAGGTGTAGTGCTCGCTGGAGTCGATGTCCCAAATCTCGAACGTGAAGTCACCGTCGCTGTTGTTGTTCGTCAGCCGCAGGCGCTGCCAGACATTGTTGGAAATGTCGTTCGCGCCGGTCAGGGCCGTTTGCGCCCCATCCGTGTCTGCGTTGACGCTAACAGCCTGCCAGGTCGCATCCTGCTGACGCTCCATCATGAACCCCACCGCGTTGGTGGCGTTCGTCTGAAGCGTGCCGTCTTCGTCTTCAATCGGCACTTCGCCCGCGGCGTTCTGATCGGTAAACCCGATAAACAACGCCGCGGCCGCGCTCGCGTCCGTGACGGCACGCACTTCACAGTCAAGGAAGTACCCCGCGTTCTCGTCCACCTCAAACGCGAGGGGGCCGATCAGTTGGGTGATGCCGTCTTCTTCAGCTACACAGGCCAGTTGCAGGCCGCGCCGGGGCAACCCCGGATCAACAATCGAACCGCCAGCCGATCCGGCGATATGCACGTTGTAGTGCACGATGTGGCCGTTGTCGACGTAGGTGCCACCGAAGTCCGATGGGTCTGTGAGCTGGAGTCCATCATTCATAGCCATGATTTTTCTCCCTTAGCTCGTTGGCGCAGTGGCGTCGAAGTACTGCTCCACGCCGCCCGAATCGAATCGTTCGGCGTAAATGTACTCATCGAACATGAAGATCGCATCCGCACGCCGACCAACAAGTCGCTCTGTCTCAGTTTCCAGGTCGTGGCCTTCGACCAGCACGATCGCCATCTTGGCAAAGGTGCCGCCCTTGAAGTCTCCACTGCTGTCCGCACCGACAACGGCATCGAACACAATGCCGGCGCCACCCATCGTCATCTCCACGACGCCATTCTTGATCAGGTCTTCGGTGAGGCCACCGTAGATGCTGATGTTGCCAATCGGCGCCAGTTCGGCCGACAGGTCGCGTCGCTGGAAGGGGTGATGCACGGAGAAGAACGGCGCGACGCCGTGCTCCGTTGCGTTGCCCTCGATCGTCACCACAGCCGCTTCGATGTAGCCCTCAGCGAAGGTCGTCCCCGCGCCGCCGAATGACGTGCTGAATTGATCGAGTTGCGTGATGCCGTCTTTGCCCTTCGTGCGCGCCATTGAGCTGCCAGCCAAGCTGCCAGTCTGCGCAAACACGTTGGGGGAAATGCGACGCCGCACCCGGTCGGTCATGATGATCTCAAAGCCCACCTCTTGTGGGGTGGCTTGGAGAAGCTGATCGACCAGTTGCTGCGGCGCGTTGAACTCTTCACCCTCGCTGATTGGCTGTGCGTCATTCAGACGGCTCAGCGCGACCTCTTCCCAGGTCAGCCCTGTGCCCTCGGCGAGCCGCTGCCGGTCCACGAGCTGGGGCATACGCCCCTCTTGCTCGCGCACGATGCGGGCGGCCGCCTTGATGACGGGTAGTGAATCAGCCAGAGACGAAGTGGTAGTAACGCCTGCTGCCATGATTTATCTCCGGATGTACCCCGTGTCCAACATCGCCTGTTTCGCTTCTTCAAGCGAATGCGAATTAGGGTCGTCCCCCCATTCGCGGATAATGGTCAACGGGTCTTTGGATTTTGCCGGTACTGCCGCAGCGGGTGGATTGGCCCCAGCCGCTGCTTTCCGCCGAGCCAGGCGCCCATTGCGTCCGTCTTGATCGTCAACCCAGTCACGGGCAATATCCACGGCCTCGAACGGGTTTTCTGACTGACTCCCTTTTTGCCATATTTCGGCGGGAATCGTCGTCGGGTCCACGTTCTGTGACTGGGCGTAACTCACAATCCGTTGCTGTGCTTGCTGCCATTCCGGCGGCAAGGGCGGCTGCTGAGCGGTCTGCATCTCCGAGCGCAACTCATCCATCATGGCGGCGCGGTCGGATTGACTCTGAAATGTATCGATCAAGGAGGCGACACTGGTCTTCGACTGCTCGTCCAATACATCGGAGGTGGAAATGCCCTGAGCGAGCGCTACAAGGAGTTGGTCGCGGTTGTCCATACGAGTGAGAAGTTCCTCGACCCGCTTGGACCCCTTATCGACTTCACTCTGTAACCC
>Ga0208030_1001402_pt1 | contig 13902 bp, 16 predicted proteins | sample MalvirDeepMed_M9_FD_184246 | JGI IMG/M metagenome (GOLD analysis project Ga0208030, IMG submission 184246) | Marine viral communities from the Global Malaspina Expedition - Malaspina viral metaG DeepMed_M9 (SPAdes) (version 2) | ecosystem: Environmental > Aquatic > Marine > Oceanic | place...
CAAAAAATATGATATAATAATACAAGATCATATCAAATAATTGTTCAGAACATAACATGGCCTGGAATAAAAAGAAAAAACTTCAAGGAAAAAATAAATACTACTCTATTAGTAATAAATTAAAAAAAGAAAATAAATCTCATGATGAATTTGAAGTTATGCTAAATAATTTGACTTTAGAAGAATTAATTGGTCTCAAATTAGAATTAGCAGCTAGATCTGTAGGTGGTTATTTATATGGAATTCCTATATTTTCAGCAATTCCTTATTTAGTTAGAGATGCCATCTTAAAATACGCTCTTTCAGCAACTAGATCTAAGAAAGAAGCGGCCAGATTTCTAGGAATTAAGTTAGATCACTTCAAAAAATTAATTAAAAACTATAATACAGAAAATTATTTCGAAGATCTTGACAACAATTAAGAAATAGTGTATACTTATTGCAGTTCTTTTAAAATTTGGGGGTGTACTGGTCTCGACAGGGATTATGATGATATATCTGGCAAGACTGTGTGAATGTCACAGCATAAACATTCAACTTTTTAACTGCCAACGATAACGTTGAAGTTGATTACGCCTTAGCTGCGTAATCTGAGGCTGCTAGTGGCCTTATTCCCCAAAACTAGCAAAAAGTTTCTTATTTCTTTAAAAAAGTAAGTGGTGCGCACGTTTAGTTGAACTACGTAGCAGTTTGCTGGTTCGAAAACCAGATAATCTTGTGAATGACAGTATATTTGACGATTCTTGGACGTGGGTTCGATTCCCACCGCCTCCACCAAACGAATGACCCTGCGGGTGGAATCGTTGATTAGAGGGCTGGGCTAATTAACACTTATAAGAGGTAAATATGGCTAGAAAACGTATACAAATTGAAGAAATCGATGAAAATGAGCAAAAACAAGGTAAACCTTGGAAAAATGTAGCACATTTTGATAATTTTTGTGATGCAGACAAGAGAAGAGTTAAATATCTGTCTGAAAACGATAAAATTCAAGTAAAAGTCAAGCGACATGGCTCTGGAGGCGAACAATTCGTCGTAAAACTAAGAAAAAACCCACTTTTTGAAGAAAAAGTCGTTAAAAAGGGCAAAAAACAGAGAAAAAAGGACAAAAACAAGAAGGATCTATCATGAAAGACATATTTTGGGCTGGAAAAGATAAAAAAGACAATGATAACCCTCCAATAGCTTCAAATAGCGATAAAAATAACGTTGTCGAGACCTCAAACAATAGAATTTACTACTATTCAGAGGTCTCGAGACAAAAGATCCTTGTTTTAAACAAGAATTTAAGGAGTTTGAACGATAATTTACTGAATCAGGCACAATTATTGGGTTTGCAAGAATCAGCTAACATCTATTTGCATGTTAACAGCTTTGGTGGCAGTGTTTTTGCTGGCTTATCAGCTGTAGATTACGTAAAATCGTGTGAAGTACCGGTTATTACAGTAGTTGAGGGCTGCGCTGCCTCTGCAGCAACCCTTTTTAGTGTTGTTGGTGCCCATAGACAGATAAGAAGCAACTCTTTTATGCTAATTCATCAGATTTCTTCCGGAATGTGGGGGAAATACGAAGAATTGAAGGATAGTATAGATAATTGTGACCTTTTTATGCGAATTATTAAGGATATTTACAACGAACACACAAAAATACCTAAAAAAAAGCTCAATGAGATACTAAAACACGACCTATGGTTCGACGCTGAGACATGCCTTGAATATGGGTTAGTCGACGAGATAATATGATAAATCATGCCAATTTACGAATATAAGTGCCGATTATGCGGTTTATCCTTTGAAATCATGCAAAAAGTCGATGAAGCTGCACCTAAATGCGATAATATAGTGATTAGTGGTTCACTAGAGCGAAGATGCGGCGGAGTGTGTAAAAAGCTTGTATCTAAAGGCTCATTTTCGCTAAAAGGCGGCGGATGGTATAAAGATGGCTATGTCAAGCTTCCTAAAAGAGACAAAGAAGAATAATTTATGGATGTAATGTTTGAATTTGCTGTAATACTGTTTACAACTCATCATGTTCTGAACGAACTGGGACTATAACAATCAATAAGGCACATTGTCGTTAATATACTGTTTTAACTGTTTGTGCGTTGGGGAATACGTTATAAACGGAAATCTTATGTTAACTGAGTGAATCATCCCAACTATATAACCATCTTTGTTGAAAAGAGGAGAGCCGGAGCTTCCTCCGATTGCAGGCACTGAATATATAGCAAATTTTAGATCTTTTTTGTCAATATCTCTGATAGAATAACCAGCAAAATAGCCATCGAGTTTGGGAATCATATTTTCGTTAAACATACCAAGAGGCGCTGCTAAGTTATATGCTTTATCTCCAGGGTTTGGAGGATCTAGTGAAATTAATGCCGGCTTTTTTTGAAGCTTTTTGACATATATCAAGCATAAATCTAATTCTCTATCATAATTTATAACGTTAACGTCATATTTTTTCATATCTATATCATAAGCACGAAATTCAATTTTTTGGATCGGGGTACCTTTAATAAGCGATTGCAAGAGAAGATCCATATCATCTTCACAAAAATGAGCTGCAGTTATCGCATAAGAACCGGCTTTCCCGGAACTAACAACAAAAGCAGAAGCAGAAGATATTATTCTCTGTACAGTACACTCTTTTTTTTTGCATTCTCTGGTAGAAAATCTGTTTTCTACCTTGATGAATGATTCTCTAAAATTCTTATTTCCTTCACTTAGATCGGATCCGGTTAAATAAGATGAATTTAATCCGCAAGAAAAGACTAGTAATAATATTATTGCAGCAATAATGGAAATTAGTGTGTATTTAACTATTTGTTTCATATATTGGATCTCCTTCTATTTATAACTAGGGAACAAATCTTAATTTCTTGCTATATACTTGTATTATGAAAAAGGAGAAATCCAAAACATGAGTAAAGTATTTAATTTTTTATTCATTTCTTTGATGTTGATTGGTTGTGTGGCTAGTACATCATACATAGAAAGTAAGGCGTCACTTCCACCTGCAAAAATCATTGAACAAGATCGTAATGAAATGCTAGAATTAGCAAAAGAAATGGAAGAAGAAAGAATTCAAGCAATCTACATTGTTGTTATTTCAGAACCAGAGATCATAACTGCAAAACCACTTGGAAAATAGTTATTTAATGTGGCTGTAAGAAAAAAAACATATATTTTAGATACAAACGTTTATTTAACAGACGCGAATGCCATATTCACTTTTGGCAAAAGTGATATATTGGTCCCGTTAAAAGTTCTTGAAGAAATAGACAGACATAAGAAAAGACAAGACAGTGTTGGGTTGAATGCAAGAAACACAATTCGAATTCTTGATTCCTTGAGAGAAAAAGGTAATCTTAAAAAAGGTGTTCGAATTGGGAAGGGCAAGGGCATATTGTATATTCGCAATTGCGACACATCCTTGTTGCCAAAAGAATTATCTATCAAAGATCCAGACAATATGATCATTGGCACAGTTCTTGCGCAGAAGCAAAGTTTTCCCGACAAAAAAATAATTGTTGTTTCCCGCGATATTAATATGAGAATTAAATGTGATTCTTTGGAGATCCCTGTGCAAGATTACACTGTTGGTCAAGTAGTACAGGATAGTTCATTATTATACACCGGGTTCACAAAACACTTAGTTGATGACGAAACTGTTGATCAATTTTATGAAGGCGAAGACATATTTTTAGAAAAAGAAGAAGTAAAACTTTACCCAAACCAAATGATTATGCTTGTTTCCAATTCAAATGAAAAGAAAACAGCATTAGCGAGATTTGTTAATTATAATTCTTCTCTTAAAAAAATTACTGAAAATGGTGACATTTGGGGTGTCAGATCTAGGAATAAAGAACAAAATTTTGCTTTAGATCTGTTATTGAATCCAAATATTCCTGTTGTTACGTTAGTTGGTAAAGCTGGAAGCGGAAAAACATTATGTGCCATTGCCGCCGGCCTTTATCAAACAGTTGAAGATGGAGAAGACTCGATTTATAGAAGATTAATAGTCACTCGACCCATTCAGCCGCTAGGAAGAGATATAGGATATTTACCGGGTTCTTTAGAAGAAAAGATGGGCCCATGGTTAAGCCCCATTAAGGATAATTTAGAATACCTTTTGGGAGACAGAAAAATGTTAGATTTATATTTTGAAGATGGCACTATAGAAGTTGAAGCAATGACGTTTATTAGAGGCCGTTCTATCTCTAATGCATATATCGTAATTGATGAATGTCAACAGTTAACACAACATGAAATAAAAACGATCTTAACAAGAGTCGGAGAAAATACTAAAATAGTAATGACAGGTGATATTGAACAAATTGATAATGTTTATGTTGATGAAACATCGAATGGCTTGACATACGCTGTTGAAAAGTTTAAAGAACATGATTTATCAGGCCACATTACATTAACCAAAGGAGAACGTTCAAAAGTTGCCACTTTAGCCGCAAGGATTTTATAAATGGTGATCAGAAAATATAAATTTTTTAATAAAAAGTTTTTTGCTAAAACTGTAACATGGAAGATTGCAGATGCGATAATAACTTTTACTTTATGTTATATACTTACAGGTGAGCTTTTAATATCAGTAAACTTGGCCGCATTAGAAGTGGTTGTTGAGGGTCTTTTTTACTATTTTCATGAGCATGCTTGGGCAAGAACAGATTGGGGAGAATATAAAATGGAAAAAGAAAAAGAAGAACCTAAAACGTTACAGATCCACTGGAAAGATTCTGAGAAATCAGAACTTGTTTCCGCCGTTAGTGATGGTCTTGAAAAAGAAACAAAATTGAAGGAGTGGTTAGTAAACTATGTCGGCCAAAAGCACTCTCCAGAAGATGAAAAAGTTACTGTTGAGATGGTTGTAGAAACAATCGCTGAAGAGTTCCCAGAATTTCTATTGGCAGTTGCTGAAGAAAACTGGGTTAGAGGATATAGGCAAGCCCTAGATGATTCTGAAATAGGAAAGTATCTTTCTGATGAAAAAGATGAATGATGACATATCCTCTTATATAAAAAAAAGTAGTAAACTGCTAGAAAACAAAAATTTAGTTTTTTTTAATAAAATTCAAGTCTTTATAAAAGATTCGCTACCTGAAGATTTTGATTTAAACTATGTGTTGCGCAAAATAGAAAGCGTATTGCCTTATTATTATGTTAACAACATTGATACACTTTATATTGGCCAATTTGGCGAGCTTATAGAAAGAGAGACAAATGCTGCTTACAAAGACGGCGCCTTATATGTAACAAACGATCAAGACGACGAAGAAGACATGATTGATGACGTTGTACACGAAATTGCTCATGCTGTTGAAGAATTAGCAGGAGAAGAAATATATGCAGATGATAAAATTGAAGTCGAGTTTTTAGGCAAAAGAAAAAGACTTGCAAGCATATTGAAAAGTGAAAATTATGATATCAGTCAATATAATTTTTTAGATTCTCAATATTCAAAAAAGTTTGATATGTTTCTCTATAAAGAGGTTGGATACCCACTGATGACTAGCTTAACGATGGGGTTATTTATTTCTCCATACGCAGCAACATCTTTACGTGAATATTTTGCAAGAGGGTTTGAAGAATATTACATAGGCGACAAAAAGTACTTGACAAATGTAAGTCCATCAGTGTATAATAAGATAGAATACTTGGATAATCTTAAATGACACATATATCTTACTCTGAACTAAAAAATTGGTCAGTTTGCCCCTTTTATCATAAAATAACATATATCGATAAAATTAAACTCTTTAAGGGAAATGAACACACTGCTTTTGGCAATGCTGTACATGACACGTGTGAAAACATGTTGTTGAATGAGCAGCTTAAAGCATCTGAACACTTCATAGAACAATATAAAAAAGCTTTTAAAAAATTGGCAGATGACGGGTATGATTTAAATAAGAAATTGACTTTAGAAATGAAGGAGCAGGGTTTAAAACTACTGCCACATATAAAGCCAGCTCTTAAAAAATATTTTGGCGAATATGAAGTCTTTTCAACAGAAGAAAAATTATTTGAAGATATTTCTTTTGAAGATTACAAATTCAAAGGCTATATTGATTTAGTGTTAAAAACAAAAGACGGCAAATATCATGTCATTGACTGGAAAACTACTTCTTGGGGATGGAACCATAGGAAAAAGAGTGATAAAATGGTTACTTACCAATTAACTTATTATAAGCACTTTTTTGCCGAGAAACATGGTATAGAGCCTGAAAATATAGAAACTCATTTTATTCTTCTTAAGAGGACAGCTAAAAAAGAAATTGTTGAAATTTTCAGAACAACAAGTGGAAAAAAGAAAACTGAAAATGCCCTTAACTTTTTACAAAAAGCTCTATATAATATCAATAGTAAGAATTACATTAAAAATCGTTTGTCATGTAATTACTGTGAATTTAAAAAAACTAAACATTGTCCATAGAGGCGCTATTGAAAGAAGTAAAAAAATTCTGGTCACAAGTAACAGACTACGATAAGTTAAAAAGAGAAGATGATGTAATCCTTCATCTTATGAAGAGCAAAAACTTTCACGAGTATAATAGTGGAAGACCTGAAAGTAAAAGATATGAATATGAAAATCACTCATATTGGAGTTATTTAGACTTTTGCGTGGACTCCGCTTCTGTAGATGGGTTATGGTTGGAGTTTGGTGTTGCGGATGGAAATAGCGCAAAGCACATTTCAAATAGGATGAAGGAAAACAAAATCGATAAAACGTTTTTTGGTTTTGATTCATTTTTAGGATTACCAGAAGATTGGGTCAGGTTTGAAGGTGACGATGAAGGAAAAAAGGGAACATTTTCAACAAATGGTGCTGTTCCTGACACCAACAACGATAATCTTGTATTTGTGAAAGGGTGGTTTGATCAAACCTTGCATAAGTTCTTAGACACACACGAAGGTGTTTGCTCTTTTGTACATATAGATTGCGATATTTATAGTTCTACCTATACAGTTTTAAATGAGCTTATCAAAAATAACAGATTGGTGAATGGGACAGTCATATTGTTTGATGAATTTTATGGTTATGAAAAATATAGAGAACATGAATATGAAGCATTTCTTGAAGTGACTGAAAACTATGGTATTAAATATGAATGGTTAGCCCACACGACGGGAGAGGTTCCATGGAACGGGCAACAAGCTGCTCTTAAAGTTTTATAGAAGGATATAATGAAGAAAATAAAGATTTTTAGCATAAGTGATCATCCATTCTCCCCATCGGGCGTTGGTATACAAACTCGTTATGTTCTCGAGGCTGCTATAAAAACTGGTTTGTTTCAAATTATAAGTTTTGGCGGCGCTATTAAACATGAAAACTACGAACCAATGAGGACAGATGAATATGGCGATGATTGGGTTGTATATCCAGTTGACGGATATGGGGATCAAGAAACGGTGAGAGCGATAATAAGAAATCATCGTCCAGATATTCTTTGGTTTATGACAGACCCCCGATTTTTTCCATGGCTATGGGAAATTGAAAATGAAATTCGTGCAAATGTTCCAATGGTATATTATCATGTTTGGGACAATTTGCCATATCCGACATTCAATAAACGTTTTTATGATTCAAATGATATAGTTGTGTCGATATCAAAAGTTACAAACGATATAGTGAAGAACGTATCTCCAGACGTCGATTTAGTTCATATTCCACATTCAATTGATACTGATGTATTTAAAAAATACAATAAAAAAGAAATTGAAAAGTTTAAAGAAAATAGTTTAAAAGAGAAAGATCGCGACAAAATGATATTCTTTTGGAATAATAGAAATGCCAGAAGAAAACAAAGTGGTTCTTTGGTTTATTGGTTTAAAGATTTCTTAGACATTGTTGGTCACGACAAAGCTATGTTAATAATGCACACAGATCCTAAAGATCCAAATGGTCAAGATTTAGTTGCTATCATGGAAGAGTTAAATCTTACCAATGGTCAGTTTGTTATTTCTCAAGAAAAGTATCCACAAAACATTCTTGCTATGATGTATAACATGGTTGATTGCACTATTAATATTTCAGATGCAGAAGGATTTGGATTGTCGACATTAGAGTCTTTGGCGTGTGAAACTCCAATTGTTGTTAATATGACTGGCGGTCTACAAGAACAAATTACTGATGGAGAAAACTGGTTTGGAGTAGGGCTAGAGCCAACTTCTAAATCAATTATTGGCTCACAAGAAGTCCCATGGATTTATGAGGATCGGCTTTCGAAAGAGTCTGTAGTAAATGCGCTTCTTAAAATATATAATATGAGCGAAGAAGAAAGAAAAGAACGTGGCCAACTTGGTAGACAGCATGTTATGAAAAATTATAATTTTGAAAATTTTGAAAAATCTTGGATAGATTTATTGCTTCAGGTACACGAAAACCATGGCTCTTGGAATACGAGAAAGAATTATAATTCATGGAAAATCCAGGAAGTTTAAAAATGAGAAAAATATTAGTAAAGGCTCCAGTATTATCGCGTTCCGGTTACGGCGAACAATCTAGGTTTGCTCTGAGAGCATTAAAAAGTCGACCAGATTTATATGACATATATGTATATCCAATCGGATGGGGAAAAACTGGATGGATTCATGAAGATAGTGAGGAAAAACAATGGATAGATGCGGCAATTAAAAAAACTGCCGAATACCAAAGTGGTGGAGGCAATTATGACGCTTCTTTGCAGATTACTATTCCTAATGAGTGGGAAAAGATTGCTCCTGTGAATATTGGTTATACTGCTGGTATTGAAACAACACGTGTTTCTCCTGCATGGATTGAAAAAAGCGAAAATGTAGATCGAATTATTGTTGTTTCAAATCATTCTAAAATTGTATATCAACAAACATCTTATACTGTTACAAACAACCAAACGAGAGAAATGGTTGAGGGCGATTTTCGATGTGTTAAACCAATAGATGTAGTCAACTATCCTGTGAGGAAGTATGAGCCAAAAAGTGTTGATCTCAAACTAGATTACGATTTTAATTTTCTTGTTGTATCACAATGGGGCCCAAGAAAGAATTTAGAAAACACTATTGGATGGTTTTTAGAAGAATTTAAAAATGATGAAGTTGGCCTAGTATTAAAAGTTAATATCATGAATAACTCTACAATGGATATGCACGAATCTACAAAGCGCCTCAACAAAATTTTAACAGTACACAAAAATAGGAAATGTAAAATTTATTTGCTTCATGGTGACATGTCAGAGCAAGAGATGACAGGGTTATATGTTCATCCACAAATAAAAGCTTTAATCAACCTTTCTCATGGCGAAGGTTATGGGTTGCCCATGTTTGAAGCTGCATATAACGAGCTTCCAATTGTAACTACCGGTTGGAGCGGCCAAGTTGATTTTCTTTATGCCCCAAAACGAGACAAAAAGAAAAAAGTAAATATTGTTCGCCCTCATTTCGCCAGTGTTGATTATCTTCTTGCGTTAGTTCAAAAGGAAGCAGTTTGGGATGGTGTCATAGAGAAAGAATCTGCTTGGTGTTATCCAGAAAAGGACAGTTATAAACAAAACATCAGAAATGTATATAAACAGTACGGAAAATATAAAAGATTGGCCGCATCTTTGAAAAAACACATTGAAAAAAATTTCTCAGCTGAAAAGATATATGCTGATTTCACTTCTTCAGTTGAAAGTTGTTTCAAGGAAGAACAACAAGAAGATGTTGAATTGATGGTGTTTTGATGAAGGTTGTTTATTGTGCGCAGTTTAGAGATCAAACTGGCTACGGCGTTGCAGCTCGAGGCTATTTAAAAGCTCTGGACGCTTTTGCTAAAAAAAAATTAAATTTTCTTGATTTAAAAATATACTCAACTGTTGCTTCCAAATCTGATAAATTTTCTCAAGAAGAATTATCTCTTTTACAAAAATATGAATTTAAAAATGACCACGAAATCGAACAAACTTTAAAAGAAGATTATATTTTTATTTGGCACTTGCCACCTCCGATGATGGTTTTTGCTGATGACAAGTTTGAACCATCTCCTGGCTGCAGTGCATCGATGCAAAAATTATTGAAGCATTCATCTTATAATGTTAGTTTGTTGGCATGGGAAACAGATAAAGTTCCTGCAGAGTGGGAAGAGAATTTTGATTATTTTAAACCAGATATGATTTTGGTACCAAGCCAATGGAACAAAGACGTTTTTTCTAAAACAGGAATTCCTTGTAAAGTGGTACCACATGTTATTCAGAATATATCTGAAAGTTCCGTTCCAATTCCAAACATACCTTTTGACTTGAACGAAAAATTTGTGATATTGTCATCTTCTCAATGGACCCATAGAAAAGGTTTCGATATATTGTTGAAAGCATTTTTTTCTGAATTTGGTTTGCGTGATGATGTTCTTTTGTTATTAAAGACTTATGGTAGTTTTACTCACGACATGCAGCGAATAAAAGCAGAAATTCAGCATTATAAATCAACAACATTGTTTAAGTTCAATGAAAGACCAAAAGACAACAACATATTAATTTTACCAGGATTTTTGTCCTCAAGCAACGTTGCATGGTTATATCAAAATTCTGATGTTTTTGCTTTAACTTCGCGAGGTGAAGGATTTGGTTTACCAATATCAGAAGCTTTAATAAACAAAAAGCCGGTTATTGTTCCAAGAGAAGGCGGACATGTTGATTTCATTCATCCCGATGCAGGATTTTTTGTCGATGGCCATTGGGATTGTTGTTTTCTCGGAATTCCTCCTTATGAAACAAATGGAAATTATTTTGAGTGCCATATCAAAGACACAAGAGAACAATTGCGAGAAGCATATACTTTATGGAAAAACTCTCCAAAAGAGTTGGAGAAAAAGGGCGAAATTGGATATAAGTATATTTCTGAAAATGATTATAATCCTTACAGTGTCGGCAAAAAATTTATTGAATCTTTAGAGTTACTCAAAAATAAGACAACAGTTGAAAACAATAATATTAAATCTAAAAGAAAAAGAATAAAAAAAGAATTAATCAATTCGCCCAAGTTAGAGAATAAAATTGAATATCTAAAGGACTCCTTCAAAGGTAAAACATGTTTTGTATTGGCTACTGGTCCATCTCTGCTAGAATATGACCACAAATATTTAAAAAATATATTAAAAGATAATCTTGTGTTTTCGATCAAAGGAGCTTATGAGCTATTTCCAGAAGAAACAGATTTTCACTTTTTTAATGCTGCAAATTTGCCGATGCCCAAAGGCACCTTTATACAAGAACATTTCCAATATAAAGATAAAGAACCAATTGTAATTGCTAGTGACAACTATCCTCTTCACAGCAGATGGAGCAAGTTCCAAAAACATGATTTGTTTTTTCAAGTCCCAATTAGAACACAAATAGACGATCAGTTTTTAGTTAAGACACTTGAGTTTGAAGCCCACACACTTGATAAAACAGTAGAAAGACCATGTGGGCCGGGAATCATGTACGAGACAGTCATGTATATGGCAGAGCATTTAGGAGTATCTAAAATTGTTACGTTGGGCTGGGATTTAAACAACGACGCATCAGAAAAGGAAAGCGATCATGTACATTATTACAAAGAAGATGAATTTTTTATTAAGGGGGATGTTCTTCCATGGGAAATAAAAGCAACAAGAGAAGCTACAAGTCAACTTGTGGATTGGCTTAAAACTAAAAATATTACTTTACAAACAGCATCAAAAAATAGTAGAATAAACGACAAGATAGAAAGGATAATATTATGAAAACTCATGTCATTGCAGAAATAGGAATCAACCACAACGGCGATCTAGATATTGCAAAAAAACTTATTGATATCGCTGCAGTAGCTGGTTGTGATTCTGTTAAATTCCAAAAAAGAAATCCAGATGTATGTGTGCCAGAACACCAGAAATCTGTTATGCGAGATACCCCATGGGGCAAGATGACCTATCTCGAATACAAGTATAAGGTTGAGTTTGAGAAACCAGAATATGATGAGATAGACAAATATTGTAGAGAAAAAGGTATTCAGTGGTCAGCTTCTCCATGGGATTTAGATAGTCTTATTTTTATATTGCAATATGATGTGCCGTACATAAAAATACCTTCAGCCCACTTGACTAATATACCTCTTCTCGAGGCCTCAGTAGCCTCAGGAATGCGCGTAATTGCATCCACAGGTATGAGTACCCTAGAAGAGGTTGATTTGGCTGTAGAGGTGCTTAAAAATGGAGATTTTGCTTTGTTACATTGCAATTCATCATACCCAGCTCCGCTAGAAGAACTTAATCTCAAGTGCATCCAAACTCTTAAAGAAAGATATAATTGTGAAGTTGGATATAGTGGTCACGAATTTAGATTGGGGACTAGTGTTGCTGCTGTATATTTGGGAGCAACAATTGTTGAAAGGCATATTACTTTGGATAGAACAATGTGGGGATCTGATCATCTCTCTTCCATTGAGCCGCAAGGTCTAATCAAACTTGTAAAGGGAATTAGAGAATTAGAAGTTTCTTTGGGTGATGGCATAAAGAGAGTTACTGAAAGCGAAAAAAATGTTAGAAAAAAGTTAAGAGGATAGCATGTTTAAAGAATCATTAGGTTGTTATGAAATATATAAAAATGGAAATTTTACTGAAGCCATGGACATGCGTAAGCTTGTTGATTGGCAGATATACACAAATGTAGTAGGATGTAATCCTAGAAAAACTGTTTGGTATGATGGGGTGCAAAATATTTTTTTTGGTTCCGAGCAGACTTTCTATTGCAATCCACATGAATTTTCTTTTTTCTCTAGTAAAAAAGATTTTACTTCGAACCCAATGTGGGGACTCGAGCACGTCAAAGAAAAATTTGGAAATCATTTAGGAAACGAAATTAACATCTCAGAAGAGTGCGTTGTCCAAAAAAATGAAGAATTAGAAAAGTTTAAAGATAAAACAATTTTGATTGTTGGCGCCGGCCCTAGCGCAGAAGATTGTGAATGGGAGAATGAAGAATATGATTATCTATGGTCTTGTACAAAATTTTATTTAAATGAAAAAATATTAAATAACAAGTTGGGATTAGTCTCTGTTGGTGGCAACGTTGATTTAGAGAATGAAAGTTTTTTATCTGCTTTGAAAAGTACAGGCGCTTTATGTGGATTTGAATGCGGAGTGTCTCCCTTCAAAGAGTCACAAAGTATGATTGATTTTAAAAAGCAACTTGAAGAGAAAGTTTTTTATTTTCATACTCGATACTTCTCTAAACTAGGGTCAGTTGCAAGATTGATGTGTTTAGCAGTTTCCTTAGGAGTAAAAGAAATTAAATTTGTTGGGTTTGATGGAAATCCAGTTGACCAAAAGCATGCTTTTGAGGGTGAAGATAAAGTACACGATGAAGTTTGGAGGGATGAAAAAATAAGCAATCTATATCGTAGGCAGATGGTTTTGTTTTGGGAATATATGATGCAGTTTGATACAAAATTCGTTAATTTGGGCGAGGGCCATCCCAACAACTTGACAACAGAGATCTCTAGGATATATTTTCCACTAAAACGAAGATGAAAAACGTAAATGACGTTGCAGTTATAATACAAGCCAGGTTGGGCTCGCAAAGATGTTACAACAAGATGATAAGGCCTTTCGCTGGCACAACTTTAACAGATATTTCTTTAGACAAGATCAAAAACTGCAAATCCTTTCCAATGGAAAATTTTTATTTATCTGTTTGGGAACAGGAACTTAAGGAAATCGGGAAAAAACACGAAGTCAATATATTCCACAGATCAGAAAAGTCAGCAAAGTCAGAAGGCACTCCGATGGCTGAAATGTACGAATGGTGGGATAAACTTCCTTTCAATTATTGCATTTTTATAAACGCTTGTGCTCCATTTTTGAAGTCGGAAACCATCGATAGATTTTTTGAATCTTATTGCAACTCCGAGT
>Ga0208030_1001404_pt1 | contig 13899 bp, 21 predicted proteins | sample MalvirDeepMed_M9_FD_184246 | JGI IMG/M metagenome (GOLD analysis project Ga0208030, IMG submission 184246) | Marine viral communities from the Global Malaspina Expedition - Malaspina viral metaG DeepMed_M9 (SPAdes) (version 2) | ecosystem: Environmental > Aquatic > Marine > Oceanic | place...
CCCTCATTGCCAGCGTCCGGGGGTCTTTCGCGCTCTTGGTCTCTATCCGGGTGCCGTCAGCGAGGACGATCCGGCCCGGATCGACGCGCTTGGAGGCTTCGGCGAGTATGCCCAGCGTGGCGAAATCCTGAATCAGGTAGTCGAACTCGGCCCTGGTGCGCTCATAGTCCGCCGCGACGAGCCAGTAAAGGCCCGGCTCATCAGTCTCGAGGAACCTGGAGACCAGGTACTTGGACGCCACCATTGATTTCCCCGCCTGCTCGCCACCTGCGACGAGGATAAACCTCTTGCGGCAGTCCAGGATGGGGGCCTGCTTCTCGGTAGGCTCGAAGTCCAGCTTCGAGAACAGGTATTCGGTGATCCGGGGGGGCTCACTCGGGGCTAGTGTCATTGCCCTTCTTCCTCGCGAGGATATGCTCGACCTCGTTTATGGCGTTTTGCCGGGCTTCCTCGGCGTCTTTCAGCTCGGGGGAGGGTTTGGTCTTGCGATTGCTCTCGCGAACCCACCGCTTCCACTCGCCCATCATCTCCTTGACCTCGTTGGCGACCACGTTGCCGTCCCGGCGATACTTCTCAGGCCAGTGGGCGTTGAGAAGCGTGATCAACAGCACGGGATTGTCCTTCGGCCCCTGGTCTTTGACCCGCTGGACGGCGATGTCCTGGAGGTACTCACGGAATATCTCCCGGGAAGCCTCGTACTTGGCCTTGAACCCGTAGGTGTCCCGCTGAACCCAGCTTATCACCGTGGCTCGGGGCACTCTGGACGCCTCGGCGGCCTTGCGGAGCGAGCCAACCTCGCCATAGGCGGCGATGAACGCGCCCTGCCTGGCCTGGGTGGCATCCGGGTCACTGTCTGCCTTCTTGCGAGGCTTTTTGTCAGCCATGATTACTCTCCCATTTTGCCGTGCGGTGATTATACATCATGGCCTTGAGACGTTCCTTCGTGACCTTCGCGTAGGTCGGGCCATACTTGCCCGATCTTAGCATCCGCGTGAGGGAGCCTTTACAGCCAGAGCAAGCACGACCCCACTGGCCTTGCTTGTTGTTGGCTGGTGGATTGCCGCAGTACTGGCAACGCCAGCTTCGCCGCTCTGCCATATGTTCCTGTTCGGTTCTTGGCGTCGTGGCGCTGAAGGGTTTCCAATCTTGCGCTAACCATGCCATTAGCGCTCCCCCATCATAGCATTCGTTATGTCCGCAAGGCCGTCCCGCACAACTGCGCCGAGGGCTTCGATAGCGCCCATCGATGTCGCCGCGTCATTATTGCCCAGGGCTGTCAAGGCACGGGCCACTGTTAGAACGGCTCCCACAAGGCAATCGGGCATATGTTCGGCCACCGGGCGTTCGGCAACAAAACAAAGACAATGCAACGCGTCGCTCATCTATCTTACCTCCACGAATTAAGCGTCGGACTGAAGAACGTCTTTGGCGAGCGCGATTATGCCCGCTATGCAGCCCACGGCGACCTCGTTGAGGTCCCGGTAGATACTGATCCCGGCGATCACGCCAAGCATGGCCAGGGCCAAAAATATCTGGGGCCTTAGCTTGCCGAGGAACTTCTCCATCTCAGGTCAACCTCCAGGGAATTCTTAAAGTTCCGCCTGTCAAAGCAGATCTTGCATATGCCGGAAGACTCTGAGCCAGTTGGCTTGTCGATAACCCAGTGGTGGCCATGCTCCCTGGCATCGGGGACCAAGCGGCCCTTGTCGAAAGCCTCAAACCAGTAGCGAAGGGTTCCCCTTGGAACCTGAAGCATATCTGCAATCACCCGCTGGGGGCAACCCCGAATGTGGCCCAGGAGGGCGGAAGACACAAGGGCTGGCGGATATGTCGTGGAAGTTGGCATCCGGGCAAGTATAACACGTTATATATCTAGTGACACACCACCCCCTTTAGGGGGGTGTGTGTCCTAGCTGCTAGTAGCTAGAGCAAGAAACAAGAGCAAGGCAGTATCCCCCCAATCGAGCGTGCAACCATGCAACCACTGTTTTGGGGCTTGCAGATTTCATTGAAATCTCCTGGCATTTCATGAAATAGGCTGGGATTGCAATGAAATACGCCTCCGTTTCATTGAAATCTAAGGGGATTATTTAGCAATAAAAGTCTGTCAAGGGTAGAGGCTTATTAAGAGTATAACCCTCAAGCCATACCCCTTCCTTATCCGCGAAATGGGCTCTGGTCTTTTGGGGGTCGGCCTGGGCAGGTGACCTTGGTTCCTAGGCACAATCTTTGACGTACTCTCTGAATTCGTGTATCTTGGCAGTCCAGCACCCAAACCAAGAGGAAAGCTGGACAAAACCAGAATTTGGCCAAAATGGCCATATAAGGAGAAGGGGATGACCACAACGACCACAATGAACGGCAGGAACCAGAGCAGGAACCAGAGCGAAATTCGAGACTTGATGATTGACGTACACTCGCAGTCTGGACGACTCCGGGATGCTGCGACAATCAAGGCTGAATTCCAGGCACTGCCCAAACACATTAGAAATGCATCGTCAGGCATCATCTGGCAAGGATTTTCACCCGTCAATGGTGAAGCAATCATGGCCATCGTCTCCGGTCTCAAGACGCCGTCGGACAATGACAAGACCGGGCCAATGGCACAGATAGATATTTTGGTGGCTGACGAGCATCCCATTGAGGCGATTAAGACCGGCGCCGATGAGGCAGTCTGTGGCGCCTGTCCACTACGTCCAGACCGACTCGGTAAGCGGGTTTGCTATGTCAATCTGGGGTTTGGCCCGGCGTCCAAATTCCGGGCGTCGGTGCGTGGTAGCTACGAGATGATCACGCCGTATCAACTAGGCGTCATCCTCGCCTACAGAAACCGTGGCGTTCGATTCGGCAGTTATGGCGACCCCGCCATGCTGCCGTACGAGGTGGCGCAGACCATCCTCGAGGTATCAGGCGTCAAGCATACCAGCTACACGCACCAATGGATGGAGTCTTGGTTTGACGCTCGACACCTTAGCTACAGCATGGCAAGCGTGGACGCTGTGAACACGGTTTCTAAGCTTCACGCAATCCATCCCGACGCCCGGTACTACATGCTCGTTGATAGCTACGACTCACTGCCTGCCGCTACCATTGCCTGCCCTAGCAACTCAGACAAGCGCAACGATGACGGCAGCCGTAAAGTAACCTGCGCGGACTGCGGACTCTGCGCTGGCGCCGCCAAGCAGGCAAAGAATGTCGCAATCGTCGAGGGGTCATAGGCAGGAACAAGAGCGATAGCATGACTGGCGCCTATGTGCCAGTCATGCTCAAGCCAGAACAATTCAGGAGTTTTTGAGAATGAACACGCAACAATTAGTTACGCCTGAGATGCTAACCGCTGACGTTATCGAGGAGATGCGGTGGTGGCTCGCTGATTGCACGCTGCCCGATGGCTACGATGCCGCCAGTCTCGACGCCTACGAGGTGATCAGCATGGTCACCAATGGTTACGATGGCGGGATTGCTCAGTTTTTGGCCGATACCGCCCGATGATAGGCGTCAACGCACAACGGCGCCAGTACTGGATAACGTGTTCCGCTCACGGGACCGTGCCAATGTGGCCGGGTTCAATGGGCGGCGCATTAGGCAGTCCAACGGGCCTATGCAGCGTGGGACGCTGCGACAAGCTAACGGGGCAGCAACCGCTGCGCGAAATAACCATCACGCTGGGAGCTGCCAAAGGCAGGTATTCGGAACACTGCGACGCCCGATGCACCAATGGCAAGAAGCATTGCGGATGCAGGTGCTTGGGAGCCTGCCACGGCATGGGCAATTGCGATCCCTCGAGGCATCCCACGCAGGAATGAGAGCGGCCAATAGGACGCCCAGTTGCAGGCTATAGCGATACCTGATACGATATCCAAACGTGCGTTGTGGAGACGCACAACAACCCAGAGCATTGGAGATGACAATGAACCGAATCGAACTGGAAAACCTGAGCATCGGAGAACTAAGGACACTGGCCGCTGACGCTGGGCTGAACACCCAGCGCAAAGCCCAGATCATAGCGTCCCTGGCTGATGACTACCGCATCGGCGAGGCTCCCAGCATCAGCCTCAACGGCACGGCTCCCAAGCCTGCCCAGCCACCTGCCCCGGACAACGCTATCGTCTGGCCCCAAGTCCCCGTGGCCACCTCGTCAGTCAACGGTGACTACGTCGAGCCTCCCTGGCTTGGAGAGTTGACCGCCGCCGCCGCCATTGGGCATGTCGAGTTGCTAGGCCCGGCGGGATCAGGCAAAACCCTCGCCGTTCATCATCTCGCCGCCAGCCTGGGCAAGAACCTCGCCGTAGTCACCGCCGATGGCGGCTTGAGGAAGCGTGACCTAGTTGGCCAGCGCGAGTTGATCAACGGGCAGACCATCATGATGGCGGCTGAGTTCGCCGCCGCCGCCCGTAACGGTGACTGGGCATTGATCGACGAGGCGAACATGAGCGAGCCAGACGCGCTGGCATTCCTCAACGGGATGACTGACCGCCCGGGGCAGGCAGGCTCCAGCTTCCAAGTGGGGGGCCAGACCATTGAGGTTAGCCCGAACTTCCGCTGCTTCCTGACTCGCAACCCTGGCTACATCGGCACCAGAGCCATGAACGAGGCTCTGCGTGATAGGTTCTGGAGCATTGAGGTGCCGCCCTTATCCGACACCAGCCTGGCGCAGATGCTCCGGGCGCATGATGTCCGGGAGTCTTACATCCCTGACTGCGTGTGGCTGGTGGACACTCTGTATCAGGCATGGGAAGCCAACCGCATCAGCTACCAGGTGTCCCCTCGCCGCGCTCTTGCCGCCGCCCAGATGGCAGAGGCTACGCTCGAGTGGAGCAAGAAGGACGGCGATATCCGCTACTGGCTCGAGCGCTCGATCCTCAGCAAGATTGACGCCAAGCATGACCGTGACGCGCTCGAGACCACCATCAAGGCAGCGTGGCAGGCGCTGGACTACTCCAACTAACTAACGGCAAATAAAAAAAATAAAAAAATTCTAAAAGGAGAAATTTGAGATGGCGAAATTGGACCAAGGCTACTCCCAGACCAGGCGAGCATCAGGCGGCAGGCGTGGGCGCAGGGGCAAGACGATAGACTCATTCGTTAGCCAGAGCCTCAAGCATGAGGTGGCTAATCTCTACATCCGCACCGCCGCCAAGGGCATCATCGATGTGCTGGGGCTGGACGAGTACGGCGAGGACGCTGACCTTGCGATGACGATCCGCCAAGGCGTGGCCGATGACGTTGAGAAGGATCGCATGACCAAGAAGGATATGGGCGAGAGTTGGGTGACCGCCAACCGTGACGGCAAACAGGCGTCTCGCCGCCAGCAAGAGATTGAGCATAACCAAGGCGCGGAGACGTTGCTGAATGCGCTGTACTCTGCCACCAGGATGCGCGAGCGCACCGATCTGGAAGACGGTGACCTGCTTGATGACCCCGTCAGCCTGATGGCCGATGGTGACGGCTGGGGCCAGGAAGCGGCAGGCAGGCTCGAGATCCGAAAGCATGTCAACCTCGCCATAGACAACTCAGGCTCCACGCACATGCCTGAGACAGGGTATTGCTCAGGGGCTATGGTCAGCGTGGCTGAGAACCTTCTTCAGGTTCTCTTCACCTCTGCCTCAACCCACCCAGGCATCACCTACGATGGGTTCAGCTTCAATCGCGTGACTGAGATGTTCACTGGCGTTATGGCAAGGAATCGCCGAGCGGAGTTGGTTCGCAGCTACTTTGCAGGCGTGGTGGTGGATGATCCACTCAGGCGTGACGCCATCAAGACCAACCTCGCTCCGCTGATCGAGGAGATGTACAAGAACGAGGAGAAGCTGGGTCTGATCGGCTCTCCAAGGCTGGACATAATCCTGACTGACGGCGAGTTTGAATCTGAGGCCGATGCCAATGAGGCGGCTGAGTGGCAGCGCAAGCGCGGCGCAGGCGTGACCACCTATGTCTTGAACCTCTGCCCCGATGAGATCGATGACCCAGTGTCCCTGCCTCATCAGTTCAGGGTCATCCCAGTGGACTGCTTGGTGGACAAGTACGGCTCCAAGGCAGTGGATCAGGATATCCTGCGCCAGACCCTCAACCGCATAGCCGTGGCAGAGGTATCACGGCTCGATTCGTAAGCAATTAACCAAGCATAATCCCAGCCCCCCTACGGGGGCTGGGTTATATCTAGGAGAGATGGCCGTGAGACAAATAAAACAAACAGCCCCGCATACCTGGCTGGTATGGGACGAGCCGTTGCCGATAGGCAAGACCCGCGCCTCCGGCGCAGCGGTGTACGAATGGAGCGGGGGCAACTGGAGTTGCGACGAGTGCGGGACCATCGGAGGGTTGCCCCCGGCTGGCAGCGCCGTGCCGCACTGCGAACACATCGTGTTCGTTCAGGCTCACGAAAATAAAAATAAAATAAATTTAATAGCCGCTGCCCCGGCAATGCTAGCGGCTCTCCGCGCCGTCGAGGAAGCGTTCAGCTACACTGCCCCGTCCGCGCTGCCGTCTGACGCTGGCGTGGACTGGGAGAGCGTGGCAGACCAGGTTGACGTAGCGATATACGCCGCCGTAAACATAGGCGTCGGAGAGGTGACCTAAATGAGATACGCACTACCATGTGAGATAGGCTGCGGGTTCGAGGAACTCTGCGCCGCTTGCGGCGACGGCCACCATGTCCTGAAAAAGGACTGGTTGCCTAACTACCGCAAGGGCGACATATGTTTCGGCTGCAACGGCACCGGGATCACGATGCAGACCGCCGTCGATGACGAGCGCGGCCATGCCCACGTTCAGGTCAACGGCGTGTGGACTCCAGTGGATAGCATCAGCATTGACTACGACCTAGACACCCGAAAGTACACTCTCAACGTGCAGAAGCAGGAGGCAACCCAATGACGATCATCGTCAAGCGCCATCAAGACCGGACCATAGCAGCGCGGGGCTACATGAGAGGAGGTGACGCGCTGCCCCGCGCTGACCGATGGCCCTCCATCGAGCATGTGATCCGCCAGATGGAGAAGCGCGGCGTTGCGTTGGGCCATGCCCCGTGGGGCACCGTGCGCCGCAAGGCAACAGATTTAGACCAGGATATTTACATCGTAACAATCAAACATGAGCAAGGCTAGGGAGAGACATGGCTATTCATAAATTTTTCACAGGGGACCACAACCAACAACAGCAGACAGACTTGGGGGCAGTGTACCCTGACTGGGTTTGGAACCCGGCCTATGCCCACATGACCGCCGAGATCATCCGCATCACGCCCGAGCTGGCAAAGGTTTGGCTGGGCAGGAACACAGACAACCGCAGGCTCCGCAAGCATAGAGCCAACGTGCTGGCCAAGGAAATGACCGATGGCAACTGGGCGGCGAATGGCGAGAGCATCTCGTTCGACACCAAAGGCGCGCTGGTTGACGGGCAGCATAGGCTCCAGGCGATCATCAACTCTGGCGTGATCTCGCCGCTGACGCCCATCATCATGGGCATCGAGCCAGGCGTCCGCTCGACGGTGGACACCGGGTTGAAACGCAGCGCGGCTGACGTTCTTGGGATGCGCGGCGAGAGATACGCCGCCACGCTGGCAGGCACAATACAGCTATGGGCGGCGTACTACCTGGGGGATTTCAGGCGAACAGGAACGTTCAAGGCCAAGCTGTCCCATACCGAGGTGCTGAAATGGCTGGACGACTGGCCCTCGATTCGCGACTCCGTGGGCGCCGCCGCGAGCCTTGCTTCAGGCCAGCGTTACTGCCTTGCCCCGGCAGAGGCGTGCTTCCTGCATCATGCCATCACCCAGGGAGGGACAAGCTTCGAGGTCGCCGAGGAATTTTTGACCTCCGTGCTGAGAGGCGCGAACCTTCAGGAGCATTCGCCTGTCCTCGCCCTGCGACGGCGCCTGCTGGATGAGAGCAGGCCGGGCCGCAGCCCGATGGACAAACGCACCAAGCTTGCCCTCGTCCTCAAGGCGTTCGAGTTCTGGAGCAAGGGGCAGTCCCGCAAGGTCTTGAGATTCCACGCCGATGAGGAGTTCCCTGATCTGGGCATTGGGGGGAGACAACCAAATGTCACTGCGTGATCAGGTTCGCAGCCTGATAGAGTTCGAGCCAACCCTGACCAACGCCGAGATGGCGAGGGCATTGGGATGCTCGAGGCAGAACGTCAGCTACCATGCCAGGCGCCTGGCGCTGCCGAGGCAGATCAGCCACCGCAACTGCCGGGGCGAGTGCGGACGCAGGATCAGCAAGCGGCTGAAGTCCGGCATGTGCCGTCCATGCTGGCTCGCCAGCTACGCCTACGAGTTTGTGTGTGGCCGATGCGGCAAGGTAAACGTGGTGTACGGGCGCCAGGCCACAAGCAGGCGCAGGAACGACAAGCGAGCCGGATCGAGGCAGCGCAACTACTGCGACAGCTCCTGCGCCAGCAAGCACAATCAGGGCATTTACTGGCAGCTCCGCAAGCTTGACTCAGGCGTGGCGCAACGACTATAATGTGCGCCTGCACAACAAATGAAGGGAGGGCTAATGCTCAAGGTTAAGCATGGCGAAAAAGAAAAAAACTTTTATTCAATTTCTGAAGCGGCCCAAATTATTTCCGCCAACCAGTGGAAGGTCCGCGTGAATGGGATCCACAGCGAAACACTGCGCCGGACCTATCGAGATTCTGGCCGCAAATTTGGAAGGGCAATCGGGAGGGATGTGTTCTTCACCGTGGAGGATCTCGAGGCGATGGGATACCAGGCAACCAACACAGAATTTCACGACGACACACACCACCTAGTTATCACCTTGAATCTGGAGGATTAAGGATGCAGCAGCAACCACAACAACAACAGCCGCAGTACCAGGCCATAGGGCACATCGCAACCCTCGACAACAAGCGGCAGTTCAAGCCGCTCCGGGTCTCCTTCGTGGAGGCGTCGGGCCAGGTGCGCTGGTTCAGCGCCTTCGAGGGCGTCGGCAAATCCCTCGAGGCTGGCGGCGAGGGGTCCGGCCCGTGGACACTCACATACACCGAGAAACCCTACGTCTCTGCGACGGGCAACGCGGGCGTCAACCTCAATATCCGCCAGGCCGTGCTTAACGGCCAGGCTGCCCAGCCCCAGGCCCAGCCGCAGTTCCAGGCCCAGGCTCCCGCGCAGCAGATGCCTGTGGCCGAGTTCATCCCCAACACTGGCAACGCGCCAGCTTGGTCGCTGAACATGGATGACCGGGGGCGAAGCATAGTGCGCCAGGTGGCATTCAAAGAGATCGCTGACAAGGACGGCAAGAGCGGCGAGCAGCTCAATGCCTTGACCGATCTTTATGAGTCCATCATCCTTGGAACCTACCAGCCGGAGGTCTTCGCTGACCCGGAACCCGAGGAGGCTCCCCCGCCAGCGGATGAGGAGTTCATCCAACATACCCTCTAGTCATCAGGCCCTGAAGCTTCAGGCTTCAGGGCCTTTTGCGTGACAAAATAAAAATTAAAAATATTTTCAAGAGCAGGAGTTTAAGATGCCAGATGTAAGAGTGGAGATGCAAACAGCTTTGGACATTGGAGGCCCGGTGGTCCAGATCACCAAGGCCAGAGGCGGCAGGGTGTATGAGCTGGGACATGTCGAGGGCAAGCCCAGGGTTCCCAGCGTGACCTCCATCGTGGACGGCACGCTGCGGAACTACGGCGTGGAGATCTGGAAGCGCCAGCATATCGAGCGCGGCCTCGAGGCGCAGAGCGGCAGACAGCTCAACGCCACGGCCATCAACGAGATCATGGCCGCAAGCTCGAACGAGGCCCAGGCCAGCGCAGATCTTGGCACCGAGATGCACTCGATTATCGAGGGCCTGCTTCAGGGCGAGGAGATGCCCGTGCCTGCACAGCTCGAGCCTGCGGTGCAGGGCTGGCTCAAATGGCGCACTGAGTTTGCGCGCTGGGAGCTGCAAGGCTCCGAGGTCACCGTCTACGATGAGGAGCTGGGCTACGCCGGGACAGTCGATGCCCTATGGTATGACCCCGTGTTCAGGCGGTACGTCGTGGTGGATTGGAAAACCTCTGCCGGGTTGTACTCGAGCGCGCTGATGCAGGTAAGCGCATACGCCCACGCCTTTGACGAAATGCTGCTCCGGGAAATGCGGTTGCCGATAGGCCTCGAGGTGCAAGGGATGGTGGTGCGGTTCGACAATGATTACCCACGCGATGAGGACAACAAGAAAATCCGCACGTTGCCCAAGGTCTTCACCGATAAGGTGGAGTATGCCTGGAGTGGCGATAACGGGTGGGCCGCCTTCGAGAGCTGCCTCGCCTTGAGCAAGGCCGAAAAAGAAAAAATAAAAAAAGAGAGACTCTGATGCCCTGCACTCCTGAGTATTGCGACGAGCATGACTACATGGTGGCCAGCGGAAGCGCATGGTGCCGGATGGAATTCGCCAAGCGCGCCAGCGAGGGCGGCAGAGTGGCCGCCGAGATGGGCCTGACCGAGGCGATAGATCGCATGGGCGATCTGGTCGAGGAGCTGCTGGAAGAGCGGAAGGAGCGGTTCAGGCCGCGCCGCCAAGCCGGGCCTCCCCAAGAAAAAAAAGAAAAAAAATCCAGCGAGGGCTATAAATGGAACCAACAATAACAGCGAAGGGTTCAGGCTATCTGATCGAGTGGGCCAGCAAGGATGTGCTGGCCAGGGTGCGGTATCCCAGCGTGTCCGGTCCGGGCATCAAAGCCGAGTGCGCCGTGACCCACCAGGGATTCCCCATCCACCGCAGCTTCCTGACCCTGACCAGCCCCAGCGGAATGCGGGACTACGAGCGCAGGCTCGAGCAGCGCAGGCCAGCCGCCGATTATCAGGTGGACTGGTCGCAGGTGGTGGAGGATCTGGCTGGCATAACAGTCGATGCGATACGGGCGCAGCTCCCCGAGCGGGTGCTGGGGGAGGTGACCAGTGACGGCACGTTCACCTATAGAGTGGACAACGTCCTCATCGAGCGCGCCAACAACGTGCTGTATGCCGAGGGAGGCACGGGCAAATCGTACTGGGCATTGTTCCTGGCCACGATAATCTCCGAGGGGTATGTGGACACTGACCATCGGCTGGTCGTTGAGCCGGGCAACGTTCTTTACTGCGATTACGAGACCTCCGACCAGGCAATTTCCGAGCGGGTGCGGAAGCTGCATAACGGCCTGGGCATCAACCGCCCGTCCAAGATAATCTACCAGCCGATGTCCATCCCGTTCGTTCAAGACCTGGACCGGATCATGGATGTCATAGACCGCCGCTCAATCAACGTGCTGATGATCGATAGCATGGGCCTGGCGGCTGGGAAGATCGAGGACTCAGACCAGGTGCAGAGTTTCTTCAGGAGCCTCTCCTACCTCAACGAAAGGTTCAGCCTCACAACGTTGGTCATCACCCACACCAATCGGCAAGGAACGTTGTTCGGGTCCGCCTATATCCAGGCCAGCGCGAGGTCGCTATGGGAGGCCAAGCGAACGTCCGGGTCTATCGCCGAGGGGTCTATGGACTTCAGCCTATTCCACCGCAAGGCCAACGACGTTGCCATCCAGCCTGCCCAGGCATGGTCGGTGGCGTTCGACGCGGAGAGCGTTAGGTACAAGCGCATCGACGTCTATGAGACCGAGGCTGCGGGGGAACTCAGCTACGCCAAGCTGGTCGAGCGTATCCTCCATGCCGATGGGCCGCAGGATCGTGAGTACCTCGACGCCAAGATCGCCGGGCTGAAGCTGGGGGACGCCGATGAGAAGGCTATCGCCAAGGTGCGCGGCAACGTGGCCACGGCGATCACCCGGCACCGCACGGCAGGCAAGCTCGAGGAGCGCGAGGACGGTATGCTGGTATGGGTGAAGTCCGCCCAGGCCCAGGAAGACGAGGAAGGTGAAGGCGAATGGTCGATATAGCGGTGATCCACCTGCTGCGGGACGCGAGGACGGCAGGGTTTTCGGTAGACCTGAACGATGACAAGCTCTCAGTGACTGGACCGCGGGATCGAGGTGATATCCTATCGGGCATCCGGGACCATAAGACCGAGATCATCGACGCTCTCCAGAATCCGAGCAGCGCGGCCCAACATTATGTAGACCGCCTGGTCAGCGGCGCCGCGTGGCTCGAGGCTTGCGAGGCGAAGCTGGATGCGGCAGAGACCGAGGCTATGGCCGAGGCGTATGTCCGCAACCTGCACCTATGGGCTGACCTGGACGAGGAGCTACGGCGGATAGTGCCGGAATACAGGGGGTGTCCAATTGGCGGCTGCAAAGAAACGGCGGCAGTGCGTTGTCTGCACTGTGCCCCATCTGCCACCACGGCAACTAAGCCCTAACGCCCGGCTGCACTGGGCGAAGCTCCGCGCCGCCAAGGCCGAGGCAAAGGATGAGCTGGTGGCCCTGCTGATCGAGCAGGGCTGTGTGCAGGATCCACTATGGGAGAGGGCGCACCTCAAGCTGACCTTCGTGGCCGCAGATAAACGGCGGCGGGATCTGGATAACCTTATCGCAGCCTGCAAGCCCTGGATAGACGGGCTGGTGGGCGCCAACGGAGTGATCGTGGATGACGCCTACGACAGGCTCTCAATCGAGGCGAGCTATCACATTGGAGAGAATGAGCAGACGATTTTGGAGGTGACACATGTGCCCTAGATGCGACACCAAACTCTCGCAAAACTACATAACCGAACACCCCAGGTGCATGACCTGCGGGTGGCAGGACTATACCCATCCACTGCCGAAGACTAGGTTCAGGTCGAGGGTATCGCGGCTTCAGTACATTGGATTCTCAGACAGGCTCGAGGGCATCACGGTGCCAATTCGCGTGAAGCGCGACGAGTCCAAGGTGGGCGTGTCAACCGTGCCAAGCTGCCCCTGGGACCATAAGGATATGCGAGTCGTGGCCAGCAGTGGCTATGGGAGGGCGAAGGGAGGGCGCTCGAACGAACGCACCTATCGTTGCCCAGCCAGGCACCGCATCATCCTGCTGGGCAGCTCCAACGGTGACTGGCGCGGGTGGATGTGACCCCTTGATTGATGGCCACAACGGCGTTATAATCAACGCCATACCAGCGGCTAGGAGATTTAAACCAGGTCGGGTTTGTTCATGCCCGGCGCCGAGCTTTCCAGGCGTGTCATCTCCCTCCGATAGTCCCGTGAACTTTGCCTGGCTGATGTTCCAGCGGGTGCCGCTAGATTATAAGACCCTGGGTCGCAATGCCCAGGGTCTTTTGCTATGTCGCTCTAAGGGGCTATAGAGGGCGTTAGGAGGCAGGTTGCGACCCCGGACCAACCTTCTTAATGAATCTGCTGAACTCGGAGATCAACTGCCCTCGCTCTTTCTTGGTTAGCCGCCCGTCCTCGCCCGATGCCTGGATCATCTCGATCAGCTTGATCATGTCAGGCACCAAGTCCTTATGCCTTTGAACCATCCTGAATAATTTCCACATGCCATCCTCCTTTAGCGTATAAACACTGGCTCCTCAAGCACGCCGTCGGCCACTGTGTTGACGCTGACAGAGGAGTTGATTACGAAATCTGCGCTGTTAATATCCCCGTCGTCACCGATCCTCACGTTCTGCAAAATCAATCGGCCTATCTCGAAATAGTCTGCATTGAATGCGCCAGTCCAGGCCCGAACGCCGTCGAGGGTCATCTCGTCAATCAGGACATCTCCGCCCGTTGTCGTCTGGTTGAGGATGATGCGGTCAACGGTCATATTCTCTGCAACGTAGCTGGTGGCCCCACGCCCAGAGCCAATCACCACATCATTAGTCGTGCTAGCCATAGTCATCTCAAATGTGTGGCCTGCGGCAACTACATCAGTGGTGGCCGTGATCTCATAGATGTCGCCGTTCGCGAAATCCATCGTCGGAAACTCGCTGTTCTTGATGGTCAACGTGTCTATGGTGATCATGTCCGAGGTGCTTGTTCCGGTAATCTGAAAGGCGTCTG
>Ga0208030_1001405_pt1 | contig 13883 bp, 33 predicted proteins | sample MalvirDeepMed_M9_FD_184246 | JGI IMG/M metagenome (GOLD analysis project Ga0208030, IMG submission 184246) | Marine viral communities from the Global Malaspina Expedition - Malaspina viral metaG DeepMed_M9 (SPAdes) (version 2) | ecosystem: Environmental > Aquatic > Marine > Oceanic | place...
GCGTTAGATTGGTATAAGCGTGTGGGTCTTCTATCTTACGACCCTTGATATGGTGAAGGTCGCACGTTCCCTTGTCCCAACTACATATTGAGCAATTCATATTATACTTAGTAATCAATCTCTTAACAGAGCTAACTGTTGACGATGGCATACTATACAGTCTCTCACGCTCTTTCTGTTTCTTCCTCTGCTCTTTAATCTTGACCTGTTTACAAGGTGAGCAATACACTCTTCTATTATCTGCAAGTTTAACATCGCAAGTTTTACATTTCCCCTGTCTTATTTTTGGAGTAGGGTTCAAGCACTCCTTTGAGCAATAAACATTAACGGAAGTTTTTGGCTGGAAGTTATTACCACACCTAAGACAGTCTCTCCTATCCCTCTTTACAGGCATAGTCTTTCTCATAGCACAGCCTTGGCAACAGTATGTCTTCAACTTCTTTTGCGTCTTAAACTCTTTATTGCAACGCAGACAGTTCTTTGTTAAAACTGGTAATGTCTTCCATTTATTCTTCTGCCGACACCTAACCCCGCAAAACATAGCGTCCTCTCTTAAGTGGCTAATACTAACCTTACATATCTTGCATTCTCTCATAATTATCTCTTTCTATATTTTATTATATACGATTACCTGATAGGATACAAGCGACGGTTAGTTTTTAGCTGGAAAATTCACAGAGCCACTACGATATAGTAAGATAAGCCACTCACCCCCTGAAGCCCCATACCCACATGTATATATAGGTTGCGATAGCTCATTGAGACTGTGTATCAATTGACAAATAGTCATAGACAGCTACTACCACACAGACACCACACAGATGTTACTAAAACTTCTGACCCTGTATATATTTTTTCTCAAGTTCCTTACACTATGGATATGAGATATATATATAAAATGTAGGTAATGAAATAAGATTATATAGATATAGGTATTGTTAGTAGTAGTTATTAGATGAGATTCAGTCTCAATTGAGAGTAGGGTATAATCCATACTGTACGTTCAGTATGTACTAAACGTTCATAGTAATACATATCTATTACAAAGTAATCGCATTCATACCAATTGAGACTCAATCTCATTGGACATAATGGCACATGGATAAAATAAATTCCTGGAATTATCCCTAGATTCTAGGAAAATTCAGATAATATCAATTATTTTTGATTAATCTCAATTAATCTCTTTACTTCGTAGTCGTTATCGACGATACTTATTACATAACAACAAGCGAGAAAGGCTTAACAAATGAAAACAGTTTTAAACTACACAAACAAATATGACAAAGAGATATATGAGATTTTTAACACAGAAGATGAAGCAAAATCATGGTTCTATTTTAAAGTAAATGATGCGGAAGGCTTCACAATTCCTATGTTCGAACCATTAGAAGGTTGGAAAGCCGATATCAAGCACGATTTGGCATTAGCTAAAAAAGAGGGAGATAAGCATATTTTTAAAATGCTATCTGAGACATTAGAAGGTATAGAAACGGCTGAAATGCTTGATAGTATTTTCGCTTAAGTCACCAACACCACAAACAGCACTAAAAGCCCTATTCTAGTATTGTCTAGAGGGCTTTGAAGAGGTAGAAAAGGAGTATAAATTATGACAAATAAACAAAAAAGAGATTATGACCAGTTTATAAGGTTACTAACTACGAAAACAGGATGCAGTGAGCAATACGCAGACGCTACATTCCACACGTTAAGCGATGGAAGACGTAAAGATACGTTTAATTCAGCTTATGAAGAAATTAACAAGTTCAATGTTCGGGATAGAAGGTTGAAAGATTTAGAAAAGGAGGCAGAAAAAAATCCGTAAATACCTACCTAAACAATACTAAAAGCCCTTACAGCTCCTTAACAGGGGCTTAAGGCAGTAAGAACAAACAACTAAAACAGGCTTTGAGCCTAGAAATGATAGAATTATGACAATTAAAATTAAAATACTCATTCATACAACAATAGCTAAACGAGACAGAAGCGGTAATTGCTACACATTCTCAACAGTCACAAATGTTAGAACGGGCAAATTCATCCGTATAAATGATGGTTGGGGGTCTGATGGTCGCAATGTAGAAAGTCAAGTAAGAAAACTATTAGAAATGGATTATCAGAACATTAGAAGCACAGAGGAAATTGTTGGAATACGTGATTTTAACCGTTATGTAAAGCATTATGAGCAAAACGGTATGATTCACTCTCACGACCTGACCGCAGCAATGCTTAAGAAGTTAAATAGAAAAGATAAGGCGGTGAAATAATGGATATCCCAAAATGTCCAGAATGCCAATCGAGGTACATACGCATCGTTCGATGTGGTATCGATGTACACATGCAGTGTAAAAGCTGCGGAAACAAGTTTCAACAGGAGATAACAAATGATTAACGATAACGAATTCGAACAACTACTAGCCAACATACAACAAATGACACCAGAAGAATTTGAGGAGTGGTGCACTCAAGACTAAAACCTACAACTTAATCTCTAAAATTATAGCTCTAGGCTTTCGGGTCTAGGGCTTATTGCAGTAATCACTGAAAGGATTAATAAAATGAGTTTTGCAAATCTTAACGAAGTGTTTAAACACCTACGAGGAATCATAGACACCGCTCAGACAGCCTCACAGCCTCAGGAGCGAACAAACGGAGAAAATGTGACTGACACTACCTTAGAGGAGAAGGATAGCCAAAATGAAGAAATATAAAAAACTAGCCGATGATCTAGTATCAATGTCAGACGCTAAGAAAATACTGGGCGTATCATCAAGTTCAGTCATCGATTGGTGGGTGAAAAAGGGTAAAATCAGGTTTATCAGATTGGGGAATATTCGCTTATTTCTAAAAGAAGACCTTAAGAATCTATCATAAGCGGGTTAAGATGGGGGAGCGGTTAAACTCCCCTATTTTACTACTCTTTACCCTGAATTGGGAAATCCTCATCTACAATATCATCCCCTATATACTCCCATAACTGCTTCTCACTATCGAATTTGAACATATTTGGCAAATCCTCATTGCAAAAGTTGTTTAACCACATCAACGCCTCACGCCTACGAGGCTCGTAAGTGCTAAAGATTTTATCCATAATACTCATCACTCCTTTCTCGTCTCTCATCTCTTTGATATGCTTAAGAACTGTCAACGTCTTCGAGTGTAGGTTCATTGACGTAGATATGCGTTTTCCTTTTAAATTCTCATGTTTTGCCATGATATCTCCATTTCTAGCCCAAAAACAGTGTGTTCTTGGAATCTATACAGATTATATCTAGAAAATATATTAAATCAATAATTATGGTTAAAATCACCAAATTCTCTTGACTTAAAATTGGGTAATTTATAGTATGTAGGAGACGAAAGGAGTTAAATTGAAAAAACAAAAACACCCAGCCGGACTATGGAAGTGGATAGATCACCATTGTGACAATTACGAGGATGACGAAAATATGGGAGCATTTGTTACTGAATATGGTGTAGAGATATGCAACTTTGGTAATTGCACTACTTACTACCCATCTGAGGGTAAAGAACCATCTAAACCAAATATTGACCGTATCTTAGCCTCTGTAAACGCTATGGCTGGAATAGAAGAACCTGAGAAGTGGGTAAAAGATGCTAAAGATGCCATTGAGGCGTTGCAGCAATACAAAGACAGAAACCACGATTAAACAGAAAAGGAATTAAAAATGAAAAAGATAATTGAAGTAGACAGTAAAGCAGAAGGACTGGAATCACTACTAGGCGAAGATGTACAAATCTGGTGTGAATGTTACATTTACTCTGGTATTTTAGAGGGTGTTAATACTCATGACATTTTACTAAAAGATGCTAAGGTAGTATATGAAACTGGCAAACTAACCGAGGCTGGATACAAAGATTCACAAGATATTAAGGGCAAATGGTATGTACGCATTGCCAAAATCGAATCTTATGGATTGACAGTTAAATGAGTTTAGGAACTGGAAGTAAAAAGTGGTCAAGGCCAAGGTCAAGGTCAAGGTCATGGTCAGGGTCAAGGTCAAGGCCAAGGTCAAGGTCATGGTTATGGTCAGGGTCAAGGTCAGGGTCATGGTCATGGTCAGGGTCAAGGTCAGGGTCATGGTCATGGTCAGGGTCAAGGTCGGTGGCAAAATGACTAACGATCAACAAATAGCCCACCTACGCAAAGCCCTAGAGACAATCCGCAACTACGCCAGATGCACAAAGATAGACAAAGCGCACTTAATAACTATGTGCGACAATTACCTAGCTGGTAAGAGTTATTGTGTGGATGCAAAAGCATGGAACACCCGACACACTGGAAAGGATGAAGGATGAGTGAAGAAATAGAGATTAAAGAATTATTACATAGACATGGAGTTGTTAAAGTAATGTCTCTTGTCGCTAAGTGTGCTAGAGAGATAGAGCTTGAGATGACAGATAAGGCTGACACCGAATTAGCGAACGCTTTGCACAGTGCTCTATGTGATATAGGTCAACTTACCAAGAATAGAAAGCCTAAAAACTTTATGGAATGGATAGCTAAACATTCAAGGCACACGCACTTAGATGTGTACGTGAAGAGGTATGGCTTGGAAAATTGTGGTAATGGATTACGTGATTTGGCTAAAAGAGTCGAGGATCAATCATGAATAACCACAACGAACCAACGACAGTGAATGAGGAACCAAACTTAATGGTAGCGATTGAACTGTTATTTGAAAACCTTATGCTTGACGGTAATAAAATCAGCAGTGATGGTTTAGATTTCGTCGTGTTGGAGACTTATAGCTTCTGTAAAGACCGCCTACAACAGCAAGCAGATCAACTCGAACAAAATAATCAAATGTTAGATAGCTACTCAGAAGCGGTTTATGAAATAGCGGAAGAATTAAAACTAACTGAATTATTAAAAATGGAATCTTGCGATGAGTTTCACCCAAGACTTTCAGAGATTGTAGGAAAACGCCTACAACAGCAAGCAGATGAGATCACTGAGCTTGAACACAAAAACAAAGACTACGGCAAAGTTGTGACACAAAACAATTCTATGTTAAAGCAACTTCATGAGCTTGAGGCTGAGAATGAGAGGTTGAAAAACGAGTATGAACACACAAGAGAAATGATGCGAACTGAAGCTAGTCATTATCTTGGTAAAGTCAATGACCTTAAAGCCAAGTTAGACAGGGTGAAGAGTGATATTAATCAAGCAATGCAACCGTTAGATAAAGATGGGTTAGCGCACTATATACTTAGTAAAGCCCTAACAGAAATAGGAGATTCGGATGAGTGATAGTATTACAGTAGAAGAGTTAGAGGAACTAGTTGAAAACATGGCTGATGGCGAATGGTTAGAGTTGCCTAAGACAGATGCACAAGACATTATACGAATCAGCACCGACCTCACCAACAAACTAAAAGAACTAGAACAAATAAACAAAGTCACCAACGACTTACTAGATGCGGAGCAGAAAAAATACTCTAAGGCTTGTAATGGCTTACATGTTGCGGAAGATTTACTGAATCAGATGGACGAGTACCTAACACCACACCCTAGAAACTATATCGGCAACAACTCAATTTTTCACTGTGAGATTAGAGATGCCCTAGCCACCATAAAAGGAGATGAATAATGGATGTAAAACAAATGATAGCAATAATGTTTTGTTGCCTAACTGTATGTATAACGGTTACAATCTGTACATTAGCCCATAATGACACAGAGCAACGAAAAAACGTCTTGCATAACCGAGGACATGAGTATGTTGGCATATATAACGGAGATGAATAATGGAAGAAACATGCAAAATGTGCGATGGCACTATGACAGAAGTGCTACGACAAGGGCAATGGGTGATGGTGTGTGATAACGAAAGTTGCGAAACTAATTGTAATGATGGTGATTGCCCTGAATGCCTAGATCAGTAGATTATGGTACAATATAGCAACTACAACCAAAGGAGGATATGTGGACCAAGCTAAAGCGCAAAAGGCATTAACCCCTAAAATCATAAACCGATGGAAATACTTACTTGGTCTCGATGACTGGGATATCACATTTAAATGTGTCAAACTGGAAGATGGTACATTTGGAGAATGCGGAGTTGAACCCGCTCACAAATCAGCCTCTATTAATATAGACGTAGAGAAACACAAAGATGCCACTGAACTACTAGAGACAGTGCGCCATGAACTTTTACACATAGTCCACGCTCTCTTTGACAGTTACCGTAGCTCGGTTATCAAGAGTTTAGCACCTAATGTAGTTGATGTTACGGATGACATTTACATATTAGCTGCTGAAGATGTTGTAACAAAATTAGAGAACTTGCTTAAAAGGCTTGATGTGGACGTTAAAGGAAGGATTATAGAATGAGAGTTTTACACATTGGAGATTTACATTTACCATTCACTCACCCCAAATATTTAAGTTTTTGCAAGAGACAGTATAAGAAATGGAACTGTAATAAGGTTGTATTCGCTGGTGATGTCACAGACAAACACGCTATGAGTTATCACGAATCTGACCCAGATGGCATGTCTGCGGGTGACGAATTAAAAGAAACACAACGTATGATAAGACCTTGGGTTAAAGCGTTCCCTAAAGCAAAGGTGACAATTGGCAACCATGACGCTATCACATCTAGGAAAGCTAAGACGTTTGGCATCCCTAAGGCTTATATACGGTCACACGCTGAAGTGTACAACACACCTGGTTGGGACTGGGATTTAGAATTTATTATTGATGACGTTCTTTATATACATGGTAAAGGGCATGGTAAAAATGCGGCACTTAACACAGCTATGGCAGAACGTATGTCAGTAGCTCAAGGTCACGCTCATTCATTTGCCGGTGTCCAGTTCACAACATCTACTAAAGACCGCCTATTTGGTCTTAACTCAGGATGTGGAATTAGTATCGAAGAATACGCATTCGCCTACCAGAAGAACTTCTCTGTCCGTCCAGTACTAGGATGTGGAGTTGTAATCGATGGCATTCAACCTATATTTATACCAATGGAACTAGAGAAATATGAGGAACAAGAATAAATGGAAAAATCAATAAGCATAATCACCAGAACCCTAGCCAACAACAGCGTAAGCTCAGACAAAATCGACTTTATCATGGACTTTGTTACTGAGAATGCCAGTTTACTATCAGAAGCCTATGAAATGGAGAAAGCTGGTGAGTAAGCTAAGGGTACTTATTTGGGACAGACAGACGACAAAATGGATTGAAATGACAGTAGGGGATATTGGGGCAGATTACCTAGTATCCTCTGGTGAGATTTTAAGGCATGGCTGGCAAGATAAAAGGCCACCATCTTTAGAAGAATCCAATCAAGCACTACAAATCGTAGCTAAAATAGAGTAAAATATAACCTGACGGAAGGATGAACGCACATTGGGCGTAGCCATCATCGGGACAAATCCCAACCTTTCGTCGGGTTCTTAGATGGTTATGCCCTTTTTACCCTAGAATATTACAGGTAAAGAGTGATCATAGAATGTGTTTCCTGTTGCTACAACACCACAATTTTGCGCATTAGCATACTCTTCAGCAGCCTCTTCAGCGGTTAACTCAACAGTCCAAATTCTAGGGCTATCGATTATACCACCGAACTTATTGCCACCATCGCCACGCATACCGATTCGAGGCTTAGCTCCTGTCGTTCCAAATCCTGTAAATCCAGAACCACTAGTGGTTGTAGTTTCAGCCTCACCATCAATATAGATGTTAATAACATCACCAGTTTTACCAGTGGCTATTACATGATGCCATACGTCATCGTCAAACTCTGCTACAGTTGATTCGCCATACGTTGATGTATTGTCACCGTCTCTTAATAGTAAATTTACCCTGCCGTTACTTTCCAACCTAAAAATAAACTGTCTCTGACCAGACCCAACATATTGAGACAATAGATTTTCCTGTGCCGAAACCGCTGCACGTTTAAACCAACAACTAACCGACATCTCAGTTTCAGTTGTAACAACAGCCCCACCGGTTCTTTCTACAAAGTCGTCAACTCCATCAAAGTCAATGGCTGTATCAGTGCCACAGTTTCCGTCTACAGCGTTAGAAAAGGCCGAACCTCCTTCTGTCCAAGTTCCTGAATCAGTTATATCATCACTAGTAAATGCTGGTGTTGGAACTGCCATTAAATATCATCCTCCCAAGTCCAACCATCACTAGCCCCTTGAGAGCCTGCTTGATAGCCAACTAGTTGTAACGCTTCTTCATGTGTTAAATGTGGGAAATTAGGCATAGATTCAGTAACATAACTTGGCTTTACGGGGTGGTCAATACATTCACAATCTAAGCTGTCACCCTTGTCACCAACTACTAAAGAGCCATCAGTGCTAAAGTTACCACCGCTAAACCCTTCAGAAGCTCTGTTTATCATAGATATAGAATCTGTCTTGAAAACTGTGTAAGTGAAGTTGTTACCCATTAACTACCTATCCAGGCAATAAAGCCAGCAATACCAGATATAACAGCACCACCCCATTTAAACAGCCTAATAACTTTACTTTTATTTTCTTCTACATTGTCGTTGTGATTTTCGAGACCGAGAATACGGTCATGGTGAACATCTAATTTTTCGTCTACAGCTTTAACAAGCTCATTCGTATTTTTAACATTAGCGCATAATTCGCCAAATGCTACTGGGTCTATTTCTGACATGCGTATTCTCTTCTCTCTTGATATAAGTCCTAATTATACCAGAACTTAGGTAATGACACAAAACTATTTGCAATCTATGGTAAAATAGTCTAATATATTTGTGACGAAAGGTGGAAATATGGATTTTAGCAACGATATTGAACATCCTTACAACGCTCGTTACAACTGGTTGATAGAGAGATTTGTCAACGGTGACGATAGAGCTGAAAAGGCCATTAGTAGGCTCTGTGAAGATATTAAGGGGTATGAGATGCTTCATAGCGAATGTATCTCTATAGTTAAGGACTATGATGGGCGAGAAAAGTAGAGATAATTTCCCCACTAACATCGTATGGTGTAAAGAATGTGGTGAGATTCAATGTATTTGCAAAAAAGTAGTTGACACCACAAAAGAAGAAGATTAATATACACATAAGTTTAGGCGACTTAAAGACAAAATAAAACGACCCATGTGCTGAACATATCCTTTTCGCCTGAACTATGGCGCATGGGTCAACTTACCGACGAAAGGGAACAAATGGGTTATCCAACTTTAACCGACCAACATACCCTAAAAGAGCAATTCGCAATGTACAAAGATCAAGTGTACAATCGTGTAGCTCACTCAATGGGTTGCCATCCTGAAGATTTAGATGGTTCTAATATTATCGATTACTTTGCTGAAGGTATGACTGAGAGACAGGCTGCCGATGCTGTAGAGAATGCTTTGAATGAAGAGAGACCTTGTCCGCAGTGTGGGGGTCAGCAATGAAAGACGGTGAGACATCTTGGAAGTTCCCATTCTCCCCGATATATGGTCAGCCTGTTTACGTTGCCTGTAGTGCAGATCAAGCAATCACTGTTATGAAGGATTATGGACCACTAATATTTACAGCTGTGCGTGTGACAGCGGACCTCGAATCTGGCGACTGGATATTTGAACGCCAAGTAATAACAGATACCGACGAAGGTGACGTTTCTTCATGGGAAGTCATGTCTCGATTCAACGGTCAGGAATCAATAGATTTTGGAGATGACAATGAGCCCAATTAACCTAGGCATCCTTAAAGAACAAGCATTCGGCCTATGCGCTCAATGCAAAAGTAACCATAAATGCAGTCATGTAGGCCCTAACAACAAAGTCTACTGTGGTAAATGCGCTAATATCGTTATGGGTGTTCCGCATGATACACCTGCTGATCAACAGAAATTGAATGAGGCTATTGCTAAGAGAGATAGTGAAGACAAACCTGACCTACTCGCTGATGCCATTGGTTACGACAAGGGGTTACTTGACAACCTATTCCTTGAAGTGACTGATGAGCATATTGCAGAGACTAAATCAGATGTGACACGATTTGTCATTCGCAAACTCAAAACTGGCCTATGCCTTATCTATGATGGTGAAGAACATTTCTTCTCTTCTAAGACTGGATTGATTAAGCATTTGAATAAGGAAGTATTATGATACTAACAAATAGTGAACGTGGATGCTTCCGCCAATGCCCTAGAAAATGGAAGTACCAGTACGAAGATCAACGCATACCAGTCCAAAGCAAAGAGTACTTTGTATTCGGTTCAGCAATGGGTCTAGGTCTAGACGCAATTTGGGAAGGTAGAGAATACGGTGAAGATTTCAAAGCGTATCTTACTGAACATGCTAGAGAAGACCGTCAAGCTATCCTTTACTACAAAGGTATGGCAATGCTCAAGGGTTACGTAGCCAATTACCCTACCCTATTTATGGAATGGGAAGTGCTTAAAACAGAGCATACAGTGTCAATGGACCTTGGTAATGACTTAACCTTCACTGGACAAATCGACAAAGTAGCTCGTAACAAGAAAACTGGTAGACTTGCCGTAATCGACCATAAGACAAGTAGTGAAGACATCGACGACCTCTCAAGTCAGTACTGGGAATCAGTCAACTACATCGACCCTCAGACCGCTGGCTATCGTGCAGCCTTAGAAGAAGAGTTCGGTGAAGAAGTGGATATCTTCTATGATGTTATCAAGAAAGAAGGTAGTAAAGGCCCTAAGATGAAGTCGGTAGTTCGTAAGCGCAAGGATGAAACTCAGGAAGATTTCGAAATGCGTAAGGCTGACAACTTAGAATCATGGGATGAATACGGTGCTAGGATTGCAGATTTGTACCTAGAGAATGATCAGTGGTATCAGTTCCAACAAGTCGTTAAGACTAAGGATGATATGAACGATTGGCGTAGGGAATTTATCGCTGATGCAGGGGCTATACAACATTGTATTGACAGTGGGGTGTATCCTAAGGTAACATTCGCCTGTGGTCGTAGAGATCAGCGTTGTGAATATGTAACGGTCTGCGCTAAGATTAATAGTCTTGATAGCGATGACTTCAAAGACAAGGGTGCTAGGCATCCAGAGTTGACGGAGAATAGTTGATGGAAGACCATGACAATTACTACAGTCAAGCATTAGAGCAATTGGCAACACTAAGCCTTGTGTATGGCATAGATAAAGACGACGATCTACTCAGAATAAGTAGAATTGTGAACTGCTTAAAAAGACAGCATCCTAAGTTGTTTGTGAAAAACGCTGAGAAATTAAAGGGTATGAGGTTGGTAGAATGATTGACGACACCAACATGAAACCGTACAAATGCAAAGTTCATGGTGAAACTGACTACTACATAGGTAAGAACAATGTCGGCAACATCCATAGAAGATGCAAACAATGTATAAGACGAGCAATGAAAATACAAACGAAAGGAAATAACAATGACACTAGCAAACATAAAAAAAGGCAAGAGAGGGAAGATGAGGGAGAGGCTTATCATACTTGGCGAGAAGAAGATTGGGAAAACCACATTCGGAGCTGCCGCACCATCCCCAATATTCATACCAACTGAGGATGGTTGCTCAAGCATCAATGGCCTTGACTACTTCCCTAAGCAAAATACATATCAAGGGATACTAGACTGTATCATCTCCTTGGGCAAGGATAAACATGACTTCGAGACAGTTGTTTTTGATACTCTTGATGGGATTGTTGATATCTTATCTGAGGAAGTTACTACTAAAGAGTTTTCAGGTAGTCCGCACAAGTTCAATAACTATCTACAAGGTAACAAAGTCGTTACTGCAAAGCTTAAAGGTTTTGTAGATATGCTTGATCGCCTAAGAGAAGAAAAAGGTATGAGAATCATCTTGCTTTGTCACCCTGGTACTGCTAACATGAAAAACCCTGAAGGAGAGGACTATGTTAAAACTACTGGAGCTATGGGCAAATTTACTTGGGGACTTTTTACTAACTGGGCTGATCGTATTGGGTATGCTGGCTATGACTTCATTATTCGAAACGCAGACGATGCAGGTAAGAAGGGTAAGGCTAAGCAACTGGGTTCTGAGCGCCATCTTCGTTTCGGGGGTACTGCTTCTCTTGACGTTGGTTGCCGAGTGGGTTATGAGTTGAAGGAAGATAAGATGATGTTTGATTATAAAGCTTATAAGGAGAATCAATAATGAGTAATAAGACAATGATAACAATTGCTATATTTGCCTGCGGAACAATAACAGGAATGTGCTACTTCAACCATAAAACAGAAGTGCATAAGCAGGAACAGGAAACAGAACGTGCTTTAAAACAAGACAAGAAGACAACTATTGACTTCGGTTTTGGGAAGAAGGATAAATGACCGACGGAGTACCAACATGGGAAAACTTCAACGCAGGACAAGAATTTACAACAACGAAAGGAGCCACAAAGATGGCAAAACTAAACTACAACAAAGACGAAGCTGAGAAGTCAAGTTCAAACTCAGTAATCCGAGTACCTGGTACTTGGGAATGGGCATTCGTAGATGCTCAAATGAAGACCTCAACAAAGGGTACGGAAGGTATCAACGTTACAATTGAAGTGAACCAAGATGGCACATTGATCAAAGCGTTTGACACATTCTGGTTGACGGACAACGCATTATTCAGACTGAAAGATGCTTCAATGTCTGCGGGTAAAGAACTCCCTGAGGAAGATACAGATGTAATCGGCTGGACTGGTAAAGCAGTGTTTAGCATCGACGACAAAGGTTATTTCCAGATTGACAAATACCTTGCAAAAGGTGGAGAAGAAGCCAAAAAAGAGGGTTCTGCCTTTGAAGGAGGCGCTAAGTCTGATTGGTAGTTGATATTTGATGGGTAGGCGTGTTAAAATATACCGATGCGCTTACCCAGTCAAATTATCACACAATCCGATGGCTATATTGAAGTCTTCTTAACTAAGGAGATTGAGAGCCTTAACAAATTTATGCCTAGTAAAAGGGCAATTAAGAACTGCAAGAGTAAAGGTGTTGACTACAGTTATCTAGCTGACATCTACGCAAAATACAAGAGAACATGGGCTGGCGCATTAGTAGTATTCCCGATGATAGATAAGAAAGAACGCATCGTGGATACCATCATCATCTCAAAAAGAACAAGACTAATAGACCTTGAGAATTTATATGGTGGCAGTAAACCCATAAGAGATACTTTGCAACGACGAGGGTGGTTGCATGACGATGCCCCTAGATGGGGTGGTCTCCAAGTCATTCAGGAGAAAGTATCTAAAGGCGAAACAGGAACTATTATAAAGCTAAGGAAACGAGATGAAAGAAACTCTCAAGGAGATTGATTACAAGTATGTCGATATCAGTCAAATTAAAGATGCCAAATATATAGGATTACCCACCTCATTTGCGGGTAAAGTAGGTAACAAAGACAGCGTACCATACCTAGCCTACAATGAAATTCTAATGAAATGCGAACCCGATGATTCAACAGCTAAATGTAGTAAATGCCAAAATGCTCAGCATGGGATGGCTAAACGTACATTAGGAGCTAGTTCAGCAGAGGTGTTAAGATTCATGAACCTACCAGAAGAGAAGGTTAATGGGGTTCTCAAGGCTGCAACAGGTGTCCCAAACAAATGTGGGTCAGCCAGTTTTCAACGTGGTGATTCAACTAATATAGTCAGGGGCATTGTAGACCCTATGATTGAAGAGGTTGGAGACCGAGTTCTTGACATCGAGAACCTACACGAAATCAGAGTGCCAATCGCATTCGTGGGTAATGCCAACATGGTAGAGATTAATAAAACCTACATGTTCTATGGCTACCTACATAGAGACCCCAAGTTGGGTAAAGCAGTATTCGCCTGTGAGAAGGTAAAGCCAATCGCTGATGACATCCGTAACTTCAAACTTACCGATAAGGTCAAGCAG
>Ga0208030_1001410_pt1 | contig 13828 bp, 5 predicted proteins | sample MalvirDeepMed_M9_FD_184246 | JGI IMG/M metagenome (GOLD analysis project Ga0208030, IMG submission 184246) | Marine viral communities from the Global Malaspina Expedition - Malaspina viral metaG DeepMed_M9 (SPAdes) (version 2) | ecosystem: Environmental > Aquatic > Marine > Oceanic | place...
TTTTATTTTTTTCTAATTGTATTTCTTCTTCAGTAGCTTTATCACCCTCTTTCTTTGGTTTCTTTTTGTTACTTTTCTTTATATCTTCCTCTAGCTTTTCGTTTTCTTTATTAAGTTTCTCTTGCTCTACAACATTATCTATAGCTTGCCCTTTGAAATCTCCTTCTAAGTCTTTAAGTTTAGTATCATTTACCTGCTGTTCAGCAGCTTCTAGTTGTGTAAAAAGCTCGTCTCTTGTATCTTGATTTATTTTATTGTCTTTAAGATCCTGGTCTATTTGCTCTTTCTGTTTATTAATATACGCTCTCGTAGACTCTGGATCTTTCATACCAGATATAGTAGATTTAATTTCAGAGATAGTAGTACTAATAGTTTTACCTCCACCAACAAATCCAGGTGTAATTAATAAAGCTTGTCCACCAGCCTCCGCCATTCTTTTAACGTTTGAATATGTGTTACCAAAATCTCCTGTAGCACCACCAACACCCATTATACTAGTTGCTTCTTGGGCTGTTTCTGTTACAAATTCAGCAAAAGATGCTGTAGTTATATCTTTACCGACTTGTCTCCAACCTCCTTTTAAAAATTCTCTATATTGTTTTTTTAAAAGCTTTCTTGTTAAATCTTTCGGTAAAAACTTTTTTCCAGATTTAAGAATTATTGAGTTACCCACCATATCTAACCCTGCGTTTGTAGCACCAACGCTTACAGCATAATCTAGATTTGCGTCACCAGACACAACGACTTGTGTAATAGCATCAATTTTATCCTCATTAGATAATTGGCTCCATAGTGCGTTTTGTTCGGCTTCTGGTTTACCCGGAAACATTTTTTCAATAGCTTTGTTGCGTGTAATTTCTTCGTACGCTCCGCCAGCTTCTTGCATGTATGTAGTACCACCAACAGTTACAATAGCGCCAACTATTTGCACAGCTTGATCGCCAAACATTCTTAAATAATCGTCATAAGATAAATCTGGATTTGATAAACCCTCACCAAATATTTCAGGTCTATCCATTTTATCCAACAAGTTTTGATAATAATCAGAGTTAACTTCTCTTTCTACTAATTGAGTACTAAGCCAAGCTGAACGTCGCGATAAAAGAGCTTTTCTTTCACCAACCGTGATCTTTCTATTATCTGATGAGTTTATAGTTAAGTCTTCTCTATCATTCTGGTAATACGTCGTCAGATTACCAGTTCCGTATTTCGAATATTTCAACTTCTCGTTGTTGTCATATCCTTGAGTTTGCAAGTAACGTTGTTCTTCTGATATATCTTCTAGATGCGTAGCAATTTTTAAAGCATTAGCATCATGGTGACTCTTAGGCATGGTAAAAGCAGCGGTGCTATAAAAACCTTTACCAACCTCTCGTAATCCAGGAGTATCTCTCAATACTCTTCCTACAAATGTTCCTCCCATCGCCTCGTACTCTTGCTCTTCACCGTATTTCTCTTCAATTAGAGGACCAAATCGACTAGCTACAGCTTGCTTTACTGAGTGTTGAAGTTTACCTATTCTACCATCTTCTGTTAACAGTTCATCAAACTTCGCTATATACTGATTAGTCCATTCTTTATTTGCCTCGTCAGCCCCTTCTTGAGTTGTAAGATCAAAGTAATCTTGTAATGCAGGTAGTAAAGTATTCTTAGCCCACTCATCCATTTGTGGTTGGAGCTCAGCACGTATATCATTAACGGCTTGCTCAATCTCAGGTGATTCTACCGCATGCTTATATGCTTCTAAAGCGTGCGCATCCATCTCTTCAGCTGTTAGTTGATCAATAGATTTTGTTGAGCCATCTTCATTTTTAGCTTCAATTTCTAGGCCATGCGCAGAATTCCATGCGAACGAGTAAGCCTCTTTATCAACACTGTCATTACGATCAAGGGTTGATTCTATCCACTCGTTAAGTCTATTCGCTTCCTTTGTACTGCCTCCAAAAGGACTTCCTCCAATAATAGGTACACCTATATCAAAACTAAACGTTTCGCTAGTTGTGTTACCGTCAGCATCTGGTGGAGACGTTACCGTTATATAATCTGATCCAGGAATCCACCCCGCACCAGTAAACCCTCTTGGGGTCCCAAATACTGAAGGTAATCCACCAGTTTGCTCAAATGTATAACCCAAGCCTTTGTACATTTTTCGCAGCGATTCTATGGCTACTTCCTCTTCCATTTCCATATGCCTAGATTCAACCTTTGGCAAACCCTTTTTTGTGTTGGCTTCGTCTGTAGTGTCTGTTGACTCTTCAGTTGTTTCCTCTACAACTTCTTGAGTCTCTTCAATATCTTGTATTCTGCCTGATTCTAAACCTAGAAGACCAGAAAAGCTATCTGGACCATCTTTATAACCTTTCCCTTTAGCGATATCAAAAGCAACTTTTAGCGCTTTATCATTTGTAGATATAAGCGTTTTAAAGTCTTCGATACTACCGTTATAACCATTTACTCCGGCATCATTAAATACTAAGTCTAAAACTCTTCGTTCATATTCTAATTATATTATAACTTTACTTATAGCTTCAACTTGGTCTTGATCCAACAAGTTCACTTGCGTTCTCCTTACACCAATTATTTCGTCAGCTGGATATACCTTTATGTTAATTCCTTCTTGAGTACCTCCAGTGACTAATTCTTGATTTCCGCCAAATATCTTAACGTTTCCATCTTTGTCAATACCAGCAAACATTCCAACATGGTGTCCACCCCCTCGCTTCTTCACGACAATATCACCTATCTGTGCTTCAGAGAAATTATTTTCCATAGAAATTTCTTCGCCTACGCCTAAAAAAGTCTGAGCTCTAACTTTATCAAATGCTTCAAAATCTTTACCTGTTATTTCCTTTACCCTTTTCTTATCAAACTTAAAATTAGGATCTGCTTTTAATAATAAATCACTAATATAAGCGGCGCACCAAGATGGCGCTGGATCAAAATTAGAGTATTGTTCTCTCTGGTCCTCTATAGCGTTATTCCACCAAGAATCAACTGTATCTGGACCCAAGACATTATTGAACATGGTTCTAATATCTTCAACCATTTCTCCTTCCTTCACGTTATAATTATCAATTAACATACTTATGGCCTCGTCCTCAGTGCCTGTATTACTATTTTCTTGTATGATGTTGCTAGTAACAGGGGAATCATCTGCAACACTTTGATTTATTGAAACTGGATCATCGGCTACTTCAGTTTTTTTTTCATCACGAAGGAAATTAGCTAATTGACCAGCCATCGCGCTGCTTAAGTCATGCCAGCTACCTCCACGACCTCCAGGTTTATCTTTTTTGAAACCTTTACCCACATTCCACTCATGCACTACGTCTCTAAATTTAGGATCAAATCTCCAAACGTTATCCTTTGCAAGTATTCCAATCTTAATAGCTGGTTTATAAGTACCATCGTCTGCTAAGTAATCCCATGTCATACCATTATCACCTAACTTCCATTTTTCTAATTCTCCAAACTCAAATTTATCTGGCTTATTAGGATCGTTTTTAATCGCTTTAGTAGTTATCGATATTTTATCCCCATCAGTAGCAGCAGTCATATAGTCTGACCCGAAATACCACCCAGTACTCTTAAGATCGTAAGCGTCTTGAAGTTTTTGTTGATTTTCAGATAGTATTACTTTATCAACCATTTTATCACCCTCTAAAACTCTTTCTACTTTAACTTCTTGTCCTGCGTTAGTAAATTCATCTAAAGCACCCGTAGGCGCACTAGTGCTTTCTTCGACGACCTCTTCATCCACAACTTCTTCATCCACAACTTCTTCATCGACAACTTCTTCATCAACAACTTCTTCAATAACTTCTTCATCAGTAGTTTCTACATTAAACTCACCATACAGATCAGTTGCAGTTTTTTCCTTTTGACCTATAGCAAGGAACTCTGGTTCATTAATGCCAAGAGCACTCACAAAATCCGCTGTTGAACCGTATGGATATTTTTGTGTAGCGCCTTCGTCATCTTCATAATTTTCGTACCACTCGTTATTAGTAGGATCGTATATAAAGGTTTTACCAAGCATCACGTGTCTTTGTGCTTCGCCATCCTCAGCTTTAAGCATTTTGTTATATAAAGCCATTGCATCAACGTGCTTTAGATATCCGCCAGTTGCACCGATTTTTAAAGATTCATCGGTTTTAGACCACGGTGTAGTAGTTTCTTCTTCTTCTTCTTCTTTATCTGGTCTGTATTTAATACCTAGATCGATTGCTCTAACACCTTCACGATCTCCAATAAATTTAGCATACACCGAGTGAGCCAAATCTCTTTCGGTTGCATTAGGATTTGTTAAAGTACGAACTATTGCTTCGTAGTTTTCTTTACTTGCAAAATCACCTGGACTATCAGCACTAGTCCAAGGCGTAATAACACCATCTGGATCTCCTGATCCATCAGGACCAGATTTATCTATTTCTGTTTTCTTGTCTTCTGGAACCAACTGGTATAGAGTATTTAAAACCTCTTGACACATAGGATCGTTGGGATCGTGAAGAGCGTCGTAAAAACTAACATCTTGTCCAAACACCTTTTTACGAACTGTTTGTGAGAAAAGATCAGGACGTGCATCACACTCATTTTTTACGTCAGCTTCTATTTGGTTACCTAAATCATCTCTTTCTAATTTGGCATTATTTTTAGCAGCATCTTTTTTATCGTTAAGAACTTTATTTATATTAGTAAATAGTGTGTTATCTTGCTTTTTTACTAGGTTATTTACATCTTCAAATGATTGATCTTTAAATTCTATAGTGCCACCTTTACCATCTGGTATTTTCGCGGAAAATCTAGGGTGTCCATCAACCATTGTTTTGGTGAATTCTATATTTTCGTCTTGATAAGATCCAGGGTTATAATGATTTGCAATTGCTTTCATAAACGTCAAGGTGCCAGGATTATCATTTTCCGTTACAACCTCATCGTAATTACCGTTAACAACTGTTGTTATAAGCTCTTTAGCTGCCTCACCTTCGTTTTTTCTTTGTGATGTGTACTTATTAACCTCATATAATAAGTCATTGCGTTTCTTTTTGTTATCCGCTCCAAACAAACCTATTTCTTTAAGCTGTTTTCTATACTCATCCAACTGCGCTTGCATAGCTTCTCTCTCCTCTTGATTTAACACGGTACCATCACTAAGATTTTTTTCAAGATCTCTTACAGCTTTACGAACATCTTCGTTAATAGCTACTATACTATCCACGCCGCTTTTAAAACTAGTTCTTATAGAATCCATTAGTTCCCCATGAGATTTTATAAGACCCGTGTCCATGCCCTTCATTGAAAACGGCACTTGTGCTCTGGCTAAATTACCTGCTGCACCTACTATTGTTGCATCTGCTTTTATATTCATGTCTATTATAGTTTCAGGTTATTGTGTTCCCATATAGGCACCGTAAGCATTGAATAAATCACCGGTCATTCCAGCATAAGCACCGGCTTGTTGCGAATATATTTGACCCATACCAAAATTCATCTGCATTTGATTTGCATATGCTTGCTGTAAACCAGCGCTAGCACCTGCTGCGCCTTGGAATGCAACCCCAAGTAGCGTAGATTGCCTTTGCATCTCAGCTTCTTGAAGAGCCATTTCTCCACCAGCTCTAGCCATTTGAGTAGCGCTGAGACCTTGTCTTTCTAGTGATTGAAGTTGAGCTGCGGCTCCTCTTTCTAATTGCTGTATTTGACCTGCACCTTGAGCACGAAGCCTTTGATTTGCAGCTTCTTGTTGCGCGATATCAACAGATACTTGTCTAGCTTGAATAGTGCCTTGCTGAGCTAAACTTTGAGCTAAAGCAGCTACACCAGAACCTCCTGCGGCGCCACGCATTTGCTGCATGATATTAGCTCTTTGCTGAGTCCCTTGCTCCATTTGGAATCTTGCGGCTTCTTGGCTAACTGTTAAATCTTCATACACGTTCTCCATACCAGCATACATGTTCTGCATATTTGCGTACGGGTTTTCAAGATCCGCATATGGATTAAAAAATTCAAACTCTCTATATCGTTCTCTTTGAGCTTCAAGCAAAGCATCTTGCTCTGCTTGCCTTGACGCCTGCGTCTCGGCTTGCTCGGCGGCTTGATCTATTCCCGCTTGTTGAACTTCAGCCGCAGTATTAGCCGCGTTTGTCGATGCGACGTAGCTTACTCCCGCACCTATTAGTATCGCTGCTCCTGTAGATATTGCTGCCATTATTGTATTCTTTTTATAATTTCATGAGACGGTTTATCATCAACAAACCATCCGAGTTTTTTATGTTTCTTTTTTAAACTGTCACTTTTCCCTATACTAAACAAGACCTTAATTCCAATACTTTTGCTAAATTCTTCTATATTAGTAATCAAAGAATCAATAGCATCTTGCCTATCGTCTTCTCTATATTCAGGATTAGATACTATATATTCTAACCAGGCTAGTTTAGAATTGCTTGTATATAAAAAACCACACACTATAGGTATATTGTTTTTTTCAATCATAAAACCACCAGTCCCATTGTTAGGCAATAGATCTCTTGGTACTATAGGCCATCTCCACCATTTCCACCACTTACTTATTGTTTCGTAATCGTCTTGAACTAATGGTCTAAATAACAGTTTATCTTTGTTTGTTTCCTTAAATTTGTAGAAAACTACAAAAACCTGTCTCCCACTAGCCCAAGATTTGTTTGGGTATTTACTATGAAAGTAGCTTGCTGGGTAGGACAATAATCTATTTTCTTCATATCCAGACACGGAAGACAACGTCCACTTATCTAAATTATTAGCCTCATCAAGTATCATCCTATCAAACTCCTCATCTGCAGTGTCAGCTGGTAAACTCTTGCCGTAACTCTCGTGCTCCCAAAATGCGGTACCGTGAAGCTCATCAACCTCTTTAGGAGACATGTATAAGATAGCAGCCCTATCAGGGTTTTGTCCCTGTATTTTTCGATCAGAATGTATCCTCCAGTCTGTATCTAATTTATCAGTAGAGACTCTAAAAAACGCTAATATACACTCAAGCTTAACGCCTTCTCTAGCCTCTAACCCCTTCATCACCGTATTAGTAAATTCTTCGGTTGGGTGTTGAACCCAGAAAGATTTTTGAAGAGTTTCAATTTCTTCAAATTTGTTTGAATTTAGATCGTCTTGGGTTTTAGTTAATAAGTCTTTATCAAGAAAGTCATCTATACAGTAAATCATATTATTAAATTAAAGTGTATTATACTAATATATAGTTACATTTTTTAAGTTTTATTTACTACTTAAAGTTGTGTTAGAGCTTATGGCGAATAATTCAGCTGGATTTGTGCTATTATTCGTTAGTTCTACGGCTGCATAATACCCCTTTAATCCAGAAGTGTTTACCAAATTATTCTTAGAAAAGGTTATAAACGAACCCTCGTCTATTGGATCCGGGCCAGATGATTCTATCCAGCTAGGTCCTATACTCAGTACAGTACCGTGAGCGTTTACAGAGTTCGATGTAAAGATTGATGGAACATCATTTAAGGATTCTATACTTGAAACATATATAGCGTCACCAACTTGAATAGACGCGTTGTTTATTGGAGTTGTAAAATTTATAATCATGTCTGCGTACCTGGCGTTATAAAATTATCTAATAGTATATTTATAGTCGTGTTTGATTCAGGGTATTTCAGTACTTCTAAAGAAAGAGCCGTGTTTATAGTTTGAGTGGTGCCTGAAAAGTGCAGCTTTGTTCCATCTGTAAGTGTTTGAGCTAACTCTACGTATATCTGTCCCGCGCTTGAAGATGGCGTGTGAACGTTAGTAACTTTATTAGAGCTACTATTATCTACTCCAAAACCTTTATATATGTTATCTTTTGAAATTCCATACGTACCGTCTAGCGTTATTGTGGTACTACTACTAACGTCTCCTCTAACTGTTTTGCTTAACGCAGCTGCTGTAGATGACATTGTAATTAATTTAACGTTAGCACCAGTAGCTTTATTTATGTTACGAAAACCTACAGCGTCAAAAGTTAAAGTTATACCATCTGCAAAAGTTTGAGCTTTAGAAAGAGTTATTGTTTTTGTACTTGTGTTTATACTTTTAATCGAAGGAGTACCTGCTAAACTACCAGAGCTAACCGCTGATATAACCATGCCAGTTACAAGATTACTTACGCTATCTAAAACAACAGATGTAGCGCTAGATATAGCGCCATCAACAGTTTGGGTTTGTCTAAAAACAAAATCCGTTGAAACTGGTTGTCGATCTAACTTTAAGCCAAATCCATATGAATCATGAGCGTTATTTGTTACTGTAAAACCTTTATCAAGTTTAGCACTGTAAGACTTCGTTTTTGAACCAGTTGTAGTAGTTAATGTTGGTAAAGTTGAATAATTATTCGTATTAGCAGTAGTTAGAGCAAAAGTAATAACAGTATCTGCGACTTGTTTAATTTGCTTATTTATAACTGAGCGGCCTTTTGTTATTTCAACAGTAGTTTTTTCTTTTGAAGGGTCAGCCCCTACAATAACGTTATATAAAGTACCACTTCCTGGGAATTGAATTTGCCCTTGGTATTTATTGCCAGAAATACTAGATTTTAAAACTGTTTCCGTGTTCGAAGTCGCGGAGAATGTTTGCGTGCTAAAATTATAAAACTGATTACTAGCGTTTACAATTTGTAGCATAAACGACGCACCATCATCACCTATTATTGAATAAGTTCTTGTAGCTCCTTCGTTAGGGATATCAGTTAAATCAATATCAAGTGCTGTTATTTTTTTTGGTGAGGTTTGTTGAATAGTTCCCGTGGTAGCTTGTGAATGATCAAATCCAGCCATATAACCAACAGTGCCTCTAAAAGTATGCGTATGATAACCTTGTAAACCTACGCTTTGACCATAATCCAACGCTTGCTGTATAGTTCTAAACAAAGGTTCACCGTTAATACGTGTTAATATGTTTTGCTGTGATCGCTGCGTAGCTTGCTGCATAGCTTGCTGCGGTTGCTGCGATTGCTGCGTTGAATTACTTGTATTTATATTGTGATAGCTCATTTACTCTGTGCTTTGTACTATTCCTAATCCTTGAAAATTTAATTTACTTCTGTCTCCAACAAAATCGCCAATTGATGACTGCGGATCAATAGTTCGAGTACCTCTAATATAGTTGAACCATTTGTCTTCTTTTTCAACAAACTGTCTTATAGACCCACTCTCAATATTTGTAAATATACCGTCTCCGTTTTCTTGCGTGCTTGTTCCGCAGTACCAACCGTCTATATCAACCATGTTTTGATTAGAAAAATTGCTTAATACAGTCCCATCTTCTGCCGTTACCGTGCCATACATATATGATCTTGCTCGAGAACCTTCGTAACTTAGAGTGTTGAAGCTCTTAATAGTAGAAGGGCTATCATTGAGTATTGCTGTAATAGTAGCCGGGTATTGCATACCATAAAACGAACCTCTATAACCGTTTTCATTAGCGTTATGTTGCCATAAAGCGCCTTGATTCATAGTAAAGTATTTGCTTGATAAACTAATACCACTTTCAGGTATAAACGACTTAAAGCTTACCCATCCCTTAACGTCTTCACTAAAGCTTAACGTGTAACTAGGTCTATCTAAGAACCTGCGAACTATGACATTATCTACACAGCCTGTTATTGTATCACCAGAGTCAAGTTGACTAGGAGTCAAGAATCCAGCAATTATAAACGTATTTAGAGGTATTCCAAGATTTTGTAGCTGGGAAGGTGTAACGTGATTGTCACCTACAGTTACAACTTGAGATTGAGTACTAGGTCCAAATGGAGGTATTGATAAAGAAGCACTACCTTCTGCTCCCCAGTGAAAACCAGCCCCATCGCTATTAAAATACAAGATCACTAAGTTGGTGTTCGTTAATCCAAGGTCAGGGTTTACCAGTAAATCTCCAAAATTAGCAAGAAAAGATATCTGAAGCGCCTCACCTTCGTTGATATAACCAATATTCTGACCGATCCATGGAGCATCATTTAACCATACTGATGTCGTAGTGTAACCTGACATTTGAGCACCTGGTGCGTTTTCAAAACATATCTCACCGCTCGGATCCCAATGAATCCAGTTTTCTGTTGGTACCGTTACTTCTTCTCCTGTATATGGATCAAGCATAGTGCCTGTAGGTATATTACCAATAGTCCAATCGTTTATAGTAGATGTAGTAAAATAGTTTGTTACATCATTTAAATGAACATTATCAATAGATCCCGTAAAACCACCGTTATCTGGTAGAAAAGCAACTCTATTAGCATGCAGTTGATTCTGCTGATCAGGATAGTCAAAACTATTTAGACCACCTAATTGTATATTAGTGTAAGACTCCCATATCGCAGGAACTTGATTTAAGAATATTTCACTTTCATCAACTTGCAACTCTTGAGCCAGTGATTCATTAAACTTAAATGCGTTTACAGGGCTACTAGAATTAATATTACCAGTAATTTTATATATACCCGGCTCAGATATACCGCTGAAACCAAATCCGTCAAAATGAGATTGTACCCAGTTTGTAGCTTGAGAAGCCACTTGGAATTCACCACCAACATAACCTCTTAGCGACCCTTGTATCCCAACAAATCCACCGGTAAGCTCGTCATAATCTGGATTTGTTTTTATTTCAAAGATTAACTCGTAACCATCCGCTGATTCATTAATTGGATTGATTGTTGCGGGGTCACTACCTAAAACAATAGGTTGAGCTAAGGTAACCATGCCATAATTGTTTTCTTCAGTATTAAAACCAAGCTGTGTCCACCAATTAACCATTCCGTAATCGTAGTACATATCTGGAATATCCACGGTCGTTTGCGGTATAAGCCCATTTTCTCCGTTCTGAACAGTCCAATTAGTTGGGATAGGTACTAATTGATTTTGAAGTGTTATATTAAAAGCAGTAACTTTATTAAGCACAGCATGTGTTTCAGCGCCAAATCGAATACCAAACACACCACCATTAAGCGCAGTTGTTCCATTCATAAGAAAATTATCTTCAGTAATCTGAAACTTTATTCTAAATACTTTGGTGCTTCCAGGGTGAAGCGTATAGCCAACATTATTACTAAAAACTTCAACAAAGCGAAGACCTACGTATGTCTGAACGTATGAACCAACCCAATTATCGTAAATGTATGCTCCTCCTTCCCATCCATTTGGAAGATCAAAGTCTGATGTACCCACATTCCCATAAGGGCCACTATACGGAAGCATACGCATTGACATATCGCTATAGTCATAACTAACGCCTTCTTGTTCAGAAACCTCTATGTCAACCATGATCCAATCACCAATATTTGAATCATTAAAGTAATCAAAACTACCTGGACTTCCTGCCATGATATACCCTATATTATCCAAAACAGAGAGATTACTACTTGGATTTATAGTTATAATTGACTGCGGAGAATCTATATCTATTATTGATGAATTATAAGTGTCAGTAGCTGTGTATGGATCGTAAGGATCTCCGGGATACTGATTATATTCTGTTACTCCATTAGTTACGCCGGTATAATAACTGCCGCCTGGTATGTAAATAGTTTGGCCTGTATATGGATCAAGTATAGTTTCAACGTAATCAATATATTCGCCAGGATTCTCTGATCCAAAGATGTTAAATTGACCTGTATACATATCAATATTACCCCCAAGCGTTGACCACTCTGGTTGTGCGTATACAATTTCAGCCCAAGCTGGTATATATTCAAACGGCACAGGATCTATATTTGGTGAAGCCGCTACATACGACTGTTCTGGTTTTTTAAGACTATATACTTTAGATACGTCTAAACTTTTTATTAAAATATCGTTAAGAAACTCACCTTGTTCAGTTCTAGCAGTTATCTTTACAACTAATCTATCTACAACAACTCCTTCGTTTTCGGTACCATCAGTAAATTTAAAGTAGGCAGTGAAGTGCTGTGGAATATCTAGACCAACAGGCGCCATTGGAGGAAAATCCACGGATGTAGACGTTGGGTATTCGAGTGTCCATGGTCCTACCTCACCACCAACTGCAGATTCTCCAATAGCTATTGCATTTCCAAAATTGCATTTATTATATGGAGTTGCGGGGGTATTAAAGAGCGTAAATGGTGGAGAGTGCACGCCAACACCATCAGCCAAACCAAACTGCGCGCCGTCATATAATGATAAATTAAAAATTATTTGTCCAGGAGATTGACCTAGTTGTATGTAATCTTGAAGCACCTTACTATTTAAAACCGTAGCCCTTACGTCAAAAGAAATTCTTATTTCTTCGCCGTTAAATATAGTATTATTAAGAATATGCGGCACATAGTTTCCATACCCATAAGCGTCACTATCTAAAATTGGTTGCGGTACATGGGCATCCCACCAAGCTATAGTGACTGCTTGGCCAACGTCTGTAGTTGGATTTGATAGATCTCCCCATTGCTCTGGTGTTTTAATTGAATATTGAGGATATAAAGCAGCACCTCCCATTTGCTCAAATGCAGGTTGATTATCCCAGTCTTGCCAATTTAAGTTTGTAAAATGCAATCCATTGCTAGCAAATATCGATGGCATTCCTGGGGTTTCCCCCGCGTTACCTCCGCCATTCCATATCTGCTCTCCACCCTGAATTGGACCAGCGTCAGTCATCAACAATATATTCTTTTTAGTAGATACTGCAGGTATTGATGTATCTGAAGTACCACCTAAACTTTGAAGAGATAAAAAGGTCGTAAAATTTTCCGAGAAGATCCAATGCTCGTTAGGAAATTGAAGTGTGAATTCGCTCGGCACAAACTCCTGTTCCTCTTGTGCATCTGTACCTGCAATTATATCTCCTATATTAATTTCGTGATGATTATAAATAGTCACGTTAGTGTCAAAACTCGACATGCCAGGATCAAATGGCATAAGTTCATAATTATGTCCTTTACCATCGTCTAAATTAATTCCGGGAGCTATGTCAGATAGCGAAACTCCAGAGTTCATAAAGGAGTTTAGCAAGAAATTGCTTAGATTATAAAACTCTTCAGACTCATGACCAAACAACGCCGTTGCATTTAATATTATATTAGGATACGTTTTAGGTTTTACGGTAACATTGTACTGCTTACTATATTCATCGTAACTTCCTAGAATATCGGTGTCGCTTCCTATATTGTCTCTAAACCAATCGCGCATTCCAGCGTCAGATATTGGTGTTAAGCCATCCATAGATAGTCTTAATATAGAGTTTCTTTGTTTATCTGCAAAATATACTCTATATGACTCAGACGCAAATGATTCTGGATTTTGAGATATACCAAAGTCTCCTACAAATGGCGTAGCTTGACCTAATACGTTTTCCGTAGCTACAAGTTGTGGGTTTCCATCAGCATTAAATAACGCGTCTTTACTAGCAAGTATCTTGAGTACTCTATCTTCACAGAAAGCTACCAAATCCGTGTTTCTTGAAAATAGCTTTTGTATGCTACCGTATGTTGGATTAAGATCTTTTGTTATTTTTTGAGCCTGAATAAACTGATTTAAGTTGTTTACTCCAGAATTAGAGTTATATATACCAGAATATATAAGACCTGACTTTCTACGCTCTTCAGAATACGGTTCTTCTAGCGTTGCTGACGCTTTAGCGCCATTAAAGATCTGCATATCATTATACTTATCTCTAATCCTATTTGACTCTACACCATCTCCAAAGCAAATTGAATTATACCAACTTAAACCAGCATTTAGATTTGTATCTACTTCCTTTAAAAGTAAAAAGTCCGTACGCAACGTTGTTCCCAGTGGATATTCATCTTCAAATTCTGGTAAATCAATGATTCTACCAATAGTATAAC
>Ga0208030_1001411_pt1 | contig 13827 bp, 14 predicted proteins | sample MalvirDeepMed_M9_FD_184246 | JGI IMG/M metagenome (GOLD analysis project Ga0208030, IMG submission 184246) | Marine viral communities from the Global Malaspina Expedition - Malaspina viral metaG DeepMed_M9 (SPAdes) (version 2) | ecosystem: Environmental > Aquatic > Marine > Oceanic | place...
GGTAGAGATTAATAAAACCTACATGTTCTATGGCTACCTACATAGAGACCCCAAGTTGGGTAAAGCAGTATTCGCCTGTGAGAAGGTAAAGCCAATCGCTGATGACATCCGTAACTTCAAACTTACTGAGAAGGTCAAGCAGTCACTAGAGAAATTTGAACCTGAGAAGAAGGATGATATCGAATCATACCGAGATCGTGTAAGAGATATCCTGCATGAACTTAGCGTTAACCACCATAAGATTAATAGTCGTGAGGACTGTGCATTCTGGCAAGCTCTCACATTTACATCTGCCCTAGATTACAGATGGGGTACACTAGGCTCTGCTGGTAATAGAGGTTGGATGGAGATAGCTATTATTGGTGACACTAGAACAGGTAAGTCTGTGATGGCTGATGGTATGATGAAAGCGTTTAACATGGGGTATAAAATCGCTGGTGATTCAGTGACATATCCAGGTCTTGTTGGCGGTGTCCAGCCTGACCCTATGGGAACATGGTATGTAAGTTGGGGATTACTACCCACTCAAGACAAGCGGTTATTGGTCATGGATGAGATGCACAGTTCTAACGCTATCCCTGTTATCAAGCAGTTAAATGAGATCAGGTCATCGGGTGAGGCCAAGATTACAAAAGTGGTACAAGGCTCGACAAAGGCTAGGGTTCGTAAGATATTCTTAGCCAACACTAAAGAAGGTACTACCACTGAGGACAAGCCATTTGGGGTCGAGAATCTACAAGATATCTTCAGCACCTCAGAAGCCATTGCTCGTCTAGACATGTTCATTTGCCCTGTTAAATCGGACGTATTAGCCACTGAGGTTACATCGGTAGAAGAGATGGTAATGCCACACTTTCAACCAGACTTAAACACCTTGATCAAGTTCATCTACTCAAGAGCTGGCGATCAGGTGATTATCCACGATGATGTTCAGGAGTATATAATTGAACAGGGTGAGAGATTATGTAAGAAATACGATGGTCTCAAAATACCCCTAATTGATTCTGGCGAAACACATCATAAGGTAGCTAGAATGTGTTGTGCTATGGCTGGACTACTACATATAGTGGATGACCAAGACAACATCGTACCTGACAAAACCTGTGTTGACTTAGTTGTAGAGGCTATTGAAGGCAATTATGACAGCGAATCTACAGGGTATCTATCATATTCACAAATGAAGAATCGCCACAGTAGGTTTAAAGACTTTGAAGACTTCTTTAATTCATGCTCAAAACTACGTGAGATATTCGGTAGCGGTAATCGTGAGTTAATGCAAGAAATGAAGGATACTCTATACATTTCTAACAAAGATATCTCTGAGACATGGGACATTTCACCGGTTCAAGTTAAGCAGATATCAGGCGTTATGAAGAGATGTAGACTGGCAACCTCTTATGGCAGTAAAATCAAGAAGACTAAGCGTGGTGTCCAAGTCTTTAAGTTTTTGCTACAATATAAAGGTAAGGGTAAGTTGATTAATAAGGATATGATCGCTGATTACTTTAAAAGATATTTGGTATAATATTAGTTCTTTGTTCTCTTGGGGGGAGTGTTTTAGCCGATGCTCCCCTTTTTACTATTTCTTGTTGTTATAGGTATCGTCGTTAGCATCAGCGTGAGCTTGACCAGCGATTTGGATACCAAAGAAACCAGCTGTTGTAACTAGAATCTCCAACATTTGAGGGTGATCTGAAAAATACGAAGCTTCAAAAGCTACGATGACAGTGCCAATTACGGCTCCCCAGAACTTTTTAGATTTGAATACATCTTTTAGTCCGTCCATGTTATTTACCTTTCTTTTTGTTTTTTGTAATAATGTAACTTGATAAGATTGTCACTGCCCCTGGTATTAATCCGGCAAGTGGGGCGAATGGTCCTAGACACGACACTAAAGCACCGCCCACTACTGTCTTTATCTGTTCTGGTGGGACTATATCTATTGCATCTATCGTTTCAGGTAGGCCTTCTGGTAAGTATGCAAACCTGTCTATCCCTACATATAAACCGCAGCCAGCAAGGAGTGTTAACATCAATGGTGTTATTAGGATGAGTACACCCTTTTTGATAGTCATGTAATACTCCTTACTTCTTCAATGACTTATGAATTTGTCTTCCGAAACCAGGTATGAATCTGGTTGGTTCGATTAATAGGTTCTTTCCACCCTTCTCAAACTCGCCCTTAGCAAATGGCTGTAGAACGTTTTGACCAGTCTGGACAACGTCACCCACGAATGGACCGCCTAAGAATGAGTACATTCCACTCTTACCATGTAATACAGAGTTATGAATGTCTGATAAGATACCTAGGCCACCTACAGCGCCAAGGTTTTCAGCAAATCTAAGAAGGTCAGCCTCTCTCTTAGCAGGGTCTTTTCCTTTTAAAATAGATTTAACCGCAATTGGTATTTCGCCCACTGCCGCAGCGAACCCTATTTTACTTAAGAAGTTAGGTAGTCGCTTAAGGTCTCCACGTGCTACAGCTCTAGCGTCTTTAGTCGCAACGTCAGCAACAAACTTAGCATGGTGAAACGCAAATGACTTAAACTGCGTAAGTACCCTACCCCAAGGCGACTTAAAAAACTCAGGCAAATCAAGTACTCCAGAGCGAAACTGTGTCTTGTTTGAGAATCGTAATCCAGCCTCAAGTAATTCGTCGCCACTGAGTACGCCACGTTGCAAAGCCTTTTCAGCGTCAATACCTAATTCAAGCAGTACATCTTTAGCCTCTCTAAGTTTGTGAGTTTTAGACTTGGCAGACTGTAAGACATCCATAGCCCATTCAGCCCTCATCTTACCAGCGATAGCAGACATAATTCTGTTCTGTGTCTCGACAGCAGTGAAGCCATTTAGCTTTAAGAATTTACTAGCGATACTGCCATGAGCCGTACTCTCAGAGCCAATCTGCGCTAACTCGTCAATAGTACTAGATAATGTCGCACCTGACCTACGACCAAACGCTCTGCCCTCTGGTAAAAATGACTTGCCAAACGCTTTAATAGCAGTCTTAATATTAGAGTTAAATGCAGTGTTAACAAGTCCCTGAGGGGCGTTGGTTATCTGTGATAAGCCTAGCTTAGTAACGGTCTCGAAAGATGATACGGCACTCAGGAATTGTGCTGTTGAACTATCTAACTGATTTTTACCAACAAACCTCTCCATGTTTCTAAGGGCGAAATCTGCATCATAACCTTTAACTCTAATGCCATCAATTAACTTATTAGCGATATTGTCATTAACGCCTAGATATTGAGCTTCACTTATACGTCTCTCAGCCCTTTGGTAATAACGAGATAGTGCTTTAATAGGGTTACGCTCCCATCCACTAGCGCCATTAAGACGGGTTTTTTCCAAATTGCCAAATTTACGACCTGACAACCCCTTGGTGTGTTCAGAAAATGCTTTTAAAGCATCTGTCTCTGATGCGTATTTCCCTGAGGCCACCATTTCTTTAATAGCCTTAGTCTTGAATGAAGCCTTACCTAATTCCCTAGCGTCAAACATGTGGGGGAAGTAGTTGTCTCTAAACAATGAGTTGTCTTCTAGTATGCTTGCGGCTCTTTGAGAAACATTGTTCAATCTTCCCCTCTCAGCTATCGCAACCTTCTTTACCTTGTCGCTAACAGTCGCTAAGCTTATCTGGCCATCTAACACATCGACGACTTGGTCCATCTCACCCTTACTTAAACCTTTAAAATTCTGCCTCATATCTTCGATTAACTTACCAGCAGATACTTCAGGCTTAGTCTCGGCTAACGACATTCTCTCAGCAAGCTCCTTACCCTCATCTCCCATAGTCTTAATATTAGCGCCAACACTTCTAAACCCCTTACGCCAGAATCCTAAATCATCCTTAGGCGTATTCTCTTTAAGAACATCGTCACTAACCTTAGCAGTAGTCCCTCTAAGAGATGCGATAATTTCCTTAGGGTTCGCTGCCTTCTTACTGACATCTATACCTTTTTGTAACCCCTTGGTAAGAATAGGGTTAACGAATTTCTCTCCAGGCTTTAAAAACAAACTCTTACCTTTTGCACCAGGGAGTAGCACCTCGGCAATATCAGTAGCAACCAAGCCTAGCATTTGAGCATCGTTCATACCGTCAACTGTACCCTCACGTACTTGGCGAAAATGCTTGTCTTCTGGTGTCTCAGAAAAGTCTCTAACATTTGAATCGATAACCTTGTCAAATCCAGTCGCTTGAGCTACCCTGTTGGTGAATCCATCTTGAAAACTATCGCCTAAGATAACTGATTTAATACCAGCAGCAGGGGCGCTAATGGGGCTAAACGTAGTGTCAACACCCCTCAGTAAAGCCTCACCATTTGTTAGACTGGTAGCCATCTCGCCAATAAGATCAACAGCTTCTTTAGATGCACCTCTCTCATCAGCTATACCCACTTCAACAGCGGCCTCTTGCCAAGGTCTAATTAAACCATCTACGACCTTACCGAACCAGTTGATACGTTCCCACTGTTCTTCTTCTTGGTCTAAATCGTCGTCACTGCCAAAGTCTATATCGTTTCCGCTGCTACCAAAATCTAAATCATCATCTTCTGGTATACTTCCGAAATCTATTTCACCAGCCACTACTTATCTCCCTTAATAAAGCTATGTTTACTATTAACAATACTTTTATAACGATCACTTAAAAGAGGGTGTGTTCCAGACCTAGCTTCGAGCGAATTACGTGCGTTACGGTATTGCGACTGAATAAGAGACATCTTCTCCTTAACCTTCCTAAAAAGATCAGTATCACCAGCTTCCATTGTACTTCTACCTTCAAGCATTTTTGGGAACATTTCATGAACTAGTAACGGGATACTAATTTCGTCATCAAAAGCAACACCCTTACCTTCTTCAATCTTTTTAACAAAGTTCTGTAAGGCTCTGGCTTGCTCAAACAATCCCGATGTCGTAGCAACATCTTTATTGTAAGCGTTAAGGTCTGCGGTTGTTAAATCTTTAGGCTTCTCACCAGGTTTTAAAACAGCGTCTAGCGTCTGTTTAATAGTGGCGGATGACGAGTTCTCATTAAGTTGACCAGTTGTGCCAACAATGTTTTTAATATCACCAAGCATCCTAGCCGATTCCGCCTTACGTTCATTAGCCGCAGCGCCCACTTTAATTGAGTGGGAGAATAAGTTGTTTATAACACTTTCGGGAACTGGTATACCCTTACCAAGTTGTTCAACAAGTGGTGCGATATCAACATCAGGATTAGACCTGTTAATCATTTTCAATGTAGCGAGTTGACCTTCTAGTAAAACACGCTTGTTTTCTTCGGCAAGTTCTTGACCTTCTGGAGATATAGAGCCACTCAGACGGCCTCTAACCTTAGCGGCTTCTTCTTTTTGAATATTCTCAATCTCACGCTTAGATAACTTCTGACCAGCATCAGATTCAGCTATACGAATTTTCCTATTAGCAGCGTTCTGAGCGGCAACATCTAGTCTTTGAGCGTTAATAGCGTCAGTCTCTCTTTGGTTCCTACGTTCAATATCTATTAAACGTTTATTCTCAGGGCTTTCTGCGAAGTCAGCAGCTTGTCCAGCTTTCATTTTCATGATAAGAGATTCAAGTCCAGCATCATGTAGAGCCGCATCTTCTTTACGTCTTAACTGAGTTTTAAACATTTGATCTTCTTCAGGAGACATAGCCTCAATAGTCTGCTCACCATTAGCGCCAACTCTAGCAATTAAACCTCTGTCAGCCAATTGCATGTTTCTATTAAACTGATCACGTGAAGCGTCTGCAGCGGCTTTAATAGCCTCTTGTTGACGTTTATGCCCCTTGTCTAATTCTCCAAGGAATAACTGAACACCTTTAATATCTGATTGTACTACACCCATTTATATCTCCTATGCGAATTGAAACCCTTGACCTTTAGGGCCAAAGTTTAAAGCTGATGCTGGCGAATTGAACGCTGAACCACTAGAAGTCCCTAATGAACCTTGGTTTCCCATCATTCCAAATACCTGTGGACCTTGAAAAGTGTTGTCAAACTCCGTCCTCGGACCTCTACCTGGGACTAAACTTTGTCCAGCAGTGGTCATTCCTGAGCTAAGGGAGGTTGGAGTTTGCTCACCAACAATACCAGGCGTTCTAAACATATCCTTATTCAAACCACCAATAGCCTTACCAAACAAGGCCATACTCTGAGCCTCCCTATCTCTTTGCATGTTGATATTACTAATCTGAGCATTGGTACTAAGGCCAGCTTGAGCCAAGTCAGATTGCTGTGCGGTGCTTAGCATTTGGCTAAAATCCAATTGTTGTAATTGCAATGGTGTAGCGGCAGAGAACTGAGCTAGACCTTGTCCTAATTGTAGGGCTTGCATTTCAGCGCCACGTTGAGCTTCAGCCACATGTAAACCTTCTTGTATTGCAGCGGCAGGACCTAATGACAATCCTCTTGCAGCTTGTGCGCCACGAATTGATTGAGTAGATAGTCTACGCTCTAAATCACCTGTTGATAACTTGTCGATAAGTGATTGTCCAGCTTGTACTGTAGCGTCACGTTGGTCAAAGAATGTGCCAAAATTCTCTCTTTGAGCTTGAATCTGATCGCTAAGAAAGCCACTTTGATTACTGGCAAATGCTCCTCTAGTCTCATTGATAAGTTCGCCAATTGACTTAGCTTGGAATCCTCTAAATTTCTTTTTCTTGCTTCCAAAACCACCTAGTAAAGCGCCAATACCAGCACCTACACCAGCACCAACAGGTCCGCCTAAAGTAGCTCCTGTAGTTGCACCACTAGCAAGTCCTGAGGTTGCTCCTCTTGTATCAAATGCCATTATTCTTCTCCCTTGTCTTTGCTCTTAAACAACATATTTAGCCGTCCATCCAACAGATACCGCTCCGCTATTTACACCGGCTGTACCCACAATAAAATCCAATCCTGAGATGGAAAATGTGGTAGTACCGTTTACATTCATACTAATAGAACCTGCGCCACCTAAATGATTACCACTATCGCCAGAGTGCCAGTGTGAATAAGTACCTTGATTTTGATTTGTTACTAAAATCTCCACTAGAGTAGACCCCACTGGAATACTTGTGGTAATTGTCCTGTTATTGGTTCCATCTGATGTAAATGATCCAGTTGTATATCTAACCGTATTAGAGCTAGTCACAAATTGAGCCGCACCACCGCCAAGTAGTTGAACCTCTACAGATGATGAATCAGCAGTTAACGATCTAGCAAATGCACCTTCAAGATATGATGAATTAGGATCAGCTTTCTTTGCTGTAGTTGATGTATATAAATAGTCACCGATTGCAGTAGCACCAGTCACCTTCAAAGCAGGGACGAAACCCTCAGTCAAGACGTACACAGTAGCATCGTTAGCGGCTGTATTAACACATACACCCCAAGCATCAACGCTTGAAGCAGATGTAGTAGTCTTAACAGCGGTAGCGTTTGCCGTGTCTAAAATAACAAGGTCGCCAGCGTCAAGTGATGCGCCTGATTTATTTGTATATTCATGACCTCGACCAGTAGGCTGAAATGTACCACCAGCATCTTTGACTAGGAACAGGTTGTTTGTGGTGTCGTACCAAAACTTACTATTACTGTCTGATGGAGCAGTTGTGCCTACGTGGATAGGGTTAGTTGCAGCTAATGCGAAGTCAGCACTTGCGATATTTGCGATAGTAGCTGAATCCACTAATTGATGGAGCTTAGTGTTAGTGACTGTCTCCGTTGTTGTAAAGGTCTTACCTCTTGTAAGGTCAGCCATTATTCTTCTCCTTCATCTATGTATTTAAAACTATGCGCCCATCCACAGACTTTACATACAGCATCTTGTGCTTTATGTTTCTCTCTATACATTATAGTGTGGCACTTAGGACATTTCAATCTTTCTTTGATTGTATTTGTTTGAATGAACTTACTCATTATGGCTCCTGCCTTGTGTAGTTCTGATCTTGCATTGTCACTATCCATTCAAGAATCTGAATATCATCAGTCTCATCATGGGTGATTTTAAAGTCAATATGGCGACCACGACTGAAATTCTCTAAGTGGAACTTCTGGCGTACAACACCCGCTGACCCTAGTGTAAATGGTAGGTCAACTGCTAGAGTGGGGTCCCCAGAGATAATGTCAAATGTGCCGACCTCCGTAAATCCACCCGAATCCACCCGAGCCGATACGGTCACAGTTCCGGCCCCAGTCCCTAAGCAAGCAACTTCAATCTCGTTGAATATCTTGTCTGATTCTGGGCGACCACCATCGTATTTCTTAGTAATTAGCGATGTTTCGTAGCTTACCTCATCGTCATCTGTAGTGTCATCGAACATACGGATAATCTTGCCATCAGTGGTATTGCCGAAGTATAAGTCCTGTCCTTTACCACGTAGGTCTGAGACGGTGAATACAGCCCCTTTAAGCGTCCAAGGACCGTACCATACCCTACGAGCCCCATCAAACACAAACAGCTCAGAAACCTCTGTATTGTCGTCTCTAGGGATGCCTAGTAAATAGAAGTCCTCAAAGACACCAGATGAGCATTTGTCGATATGTAGGTTGTTGACAGCGTCTAATTGATCTTCAATCTTGTCCGAAATTGGAACAGCTTGTGTACCAAGTGGAGCATCTAAAGCGGTTCTAGCCAATGCCCGTACACGTAACTCGTTGTCCAGAAAGTAGATAACGCCACCAAGCTCTTGAACAGAGTTCTTAGCAATTAAGCCATATCGCTCATCAATAACCTTACGAGACCATGTAGATGTGTCAGATGGGTCAGTGATAATCAATTCTTCGATACGGTTGTTCATGAACACGATCAATTCTTGATTACGATAACCCTTGAGTTTAACTACCTCTGAATCTCCCGAACCCTCACCTAGCTTCTGAGCCTGTGTAGAACGGTTGAATATGTCGTCTAATAGTCCTGAGTAATGTACCCATGACTTGTTATCCACATCGTTGACAAATAGTCGATTAAGGAAATACTCGCCAGTTGTATGCTTAGGTATAGAAGTCGCACCTGAGGCAATTGAGCTTACGGCTAATGCTGTATCAAATACGTCAACGTCGTCTGTACCATTAGAATAGAATACTTTATTCAATCCCTGAGTAAATTCACCAGATAAATCAGCGGTGTAACCAGTGGCCCTCAAAGATGCAACTCCAGCAGATGAGACAGAATACACCTCATCACCAATAGCTTGCATTAATACATGACCACTACCATCATCAGGACGGAACTTACTAATCGCTCTACATGCGCCAGACGCTCCAGTTGCCTCAGAGAATGTGTCAGTACCGCCACGCTTCTTAACAAGTCCAGGGTCACAAAAGTAGTTCTTAAGCTCTTGCGCCTCATTGTCTTGAATCTCAGTAGCAAATGACTGCGTATTCAATCCTCCAGACTGATCCTTAACACGAATCAGCAATGGGAACTCTCTCATTCTATCTTGATCAGCCATTATGAATTAACCACAGATATTCTGCCATTGTTGAAATGACCACGATGTATTCTACTAGTGCCAGGACCCATAGGTAATGATTGCTGTACAACGTTTGATTGCTGGAAATAGCTACTTAACATTGATGAACGTATACCCGCAGCCCTAGCTTCATGAGCGCCAGCTTGGTTATACTTAGCTTGAGACTTTAATATCTCAGCCATTGTCAATTCAAATACTACTAAATCAGCATCGTTAATCTCAAAGCCATCATCGTCATCAATCAAAGGTGTAACACGCTTCTTATAAAAGATACTCAATGTATCATTGGCCTGTGTCACATCTTGGAATCTGAATACTTGGTAACGAGAATCATAGTTGTGATTAGCGATTACAGCAAGTTCCTTAGATGAGGTAGTGCCAGTTATGGTAATATGTCCAGAACGTGAACTATCTCTAGAACTTGACGAGGTGCTGATACGTGTGATTCGTGAGAATGTATTAGCGGTTGCTACTGAAGATGTACCATTTAATGTAACTGATTCACTAACTTCATCGCCACCAACTAGTCCCCAAACTTTAACAATCGGGGTAGTGTCACTAGCATCTGAAGATACCATAGTCAATGTCTCAGAAACTTGCATCTCACGCTTAACTGGTGAACTACCAAGTAATGTACCCTCATACATTTTAGACTGAGTATCAAGTTGGTCAAAGTTACGGGCTAGAAACATACCAGCATCGGTATTACCAATCCACTCTTTATTAGCGTCGGCAACCGCACCCTTCAAGGTTTGAACATGATAAGGCATGTGAACATGAACCTCACCAGCTACGGCTGTAACTTCAGCTTGCTCAAGTCTCCAAAGGTCAGGCCAATCAAATCCATTGGCTAACTCAGAATACTTCCTATTTATTGCATTCTTGATATGGGTCTGACGGTCTGCGGAACTATCCTGAACCATCTGGCCTATCTCAGTGTACATTGCTTTAAAACTCATGCCCATTATGTTCTCTCCTTAAAGTTTCACGCCTTTAGCTACAGCATCTAGTCTGTCTATAGTTGAAACGTTGTCATTAATAGTGAAGCAAAGACGGTCTGTAGTTCCTTTGATTAGTGGGATGCCCCAACGGAAACCATAAGAAACTGTGAAGTCTATTTGTGGTACATATGCTTCAGATGTTCCCTCAACATTACTAGCTTTGAACGAAGAAGTACCCGTACCAAACGAGGGATTAAAGTCAGCCATTTGAACAAAGTCAAAATTAGACTTCAACGCAGTACCCATAGAAACAATCCCTAATACATTAGATTTCCATTCCAAGTTACAACCGTTAGATAGGGCAGTTATATTGCCAAACTTGTTCATGGTTGCTCCAGCATCAGCTATGGTGAAAGCTAGTGTTTTAACCCAGATGTCATAGTCTGGACTAGCTTCTATATAGAATAGCTGTGGAGTTGTTGCCCCATTCACCAACATATCAGTAACTCCAGCATCGTTAGCCATGAATTGTCTAAATGGCAGAAGGTACTCAGATTCACCTTTAGGTGGGTGGTCGTGTACTATGGTTTCCATAGCACCTTCAGACACACGAACAGCGTTATTATCCTTACCTACTACCTGTATTTGATTAGTCATTAAACGTCTTTAGCATCTTTCAAATAACCAATCAAAGCTATATAGACATTAGCTCCACCTGATGTGTTAAGGTCAATAGTAACACCCATTGATGTGCCTTTAGGAACTTCCATAGGGATAGGGAACTGATTACGTCCTTCAGCTAAGCCAATAATAGCAAGACCAACACCGCCAGTTAAAGTGCCACCATCTTTACCTTTATAAACTAGCGAGTCGTTGCCTAGTACATTACTAGACCCACCATTTGAGTTAGATTTGTAGTCTACTGCGGTAGCATCTGAAATAATATCTCCACCAGTAGGGTTCCATGTCACTGTAGCTAAACCAAAGTCGGTTACTGTGGCTGATCTTTGTCCCATAAAAATAACAAGACCATCAATAACGTAGTCAGTGTCCTCGCCATTCTTAAAGTAAAGCATGGCTGAAGCTGATGAACCAGTTAAAGCTACCAATCCTGTATTGATATTATACGCATTACCCTTTGTGTTAGCTGCTTGAAGTTCAGTTTCAGTAATTGAGAATGTGTGTAAATCTTGGTTCTCGTCTACGTGCGCTGCTGTGCCTGATGTGGCATCTCTAATTATAGTCATCTTCTAAATCCTCTTTCGTAAATACCTCACCAGACTGCTTTTCCATGTGCAGTAAGATAAGTTTTAATGTTTCTGTTTGCTCTTGTATTCCCTCTAATATTTCTGGGTCTGTAAAAACTGGTACTCTGCCATCCTTAAGAACTCCAGGTACTACATATTCACTGTTAATATAGTCGTAACTAATATTAAGAGTTCTCTTAGCCATAGCCTGATCATTATGTTCTCTACGTTGAACTTCATGAGTTTGATAATGTGGGCCATCAGCCATTACTCATCACCTAACATTCCAAGTAAGCCATTGATATTAGCTTTGAACTTAAGGTAGCTACGAATATCAGCGTCCCGATCGCCTGTAGCAAACTTGGTCCGACTAGCTCTCATGGCCAACATCTGAAACTGCTCTGCCTCTTCTGAATTAAATTCCTGTTCCAATCTCTCATTGACAGATTCGGGAAATACAGACTGAGGCTTAGCTTCAGTAGGTTGCGAAACGGGAGCAGATACATTCATACCTGCCCCTGTTAGTGGATTAACGTCACTCATTATACTGCGAGTGCCTTAGTTAGTGATGTGATGTACAAAGTTGTACCGTCACTGTAACCTTGGAGAACATCAACGGCATTAGCACCAGTTGATAAAACGCCATCAGTACCACCAGCCCAGAAGAACTTATCGCCCCATGTAGCTAGTCGTGAACCAGTTGCATCTTGCGTGATGATAAACGTGTAAGTCGCACCAGCCGTCATATTAGTTGGATTGTCAAACGTTCTACTACCTTCCAATGTCACTGAGAAATCTTCAGAAACACTACAATCAGTAGCAATATTAGCACCATCAGTTAAAGCTGTAATACCATTAACTTGACCAACGGTAATATTAGTTACCGAGCCAGCACTGTCAACCTTCTTAAAGTTGTTATCTGCATTGTCAATATAAAATGCAAATTGTCCTGCGGGTGGTAAAATATCACTGTTCGCATCTGGAGCAGCTATACCACCATAAAATAATCCTTGTACACTCATCTTGTCACCTTCTCTGTTTTTCTGCCTACACCAGAACGAAATTCGGTATTCCATTCACTAGCGATCTTTTTCCATGTAAAGTTCTTCTTAGACCAATCCTTCATTTCTGAACGAATGGCTTTCTGCTTTTCTTCGTTGCCAATCATATCGATTAACTCTGCTTTAAATTCTTCTGGGTCAAATTCGGGAACTTCATATTCACCCAACTTAACACCAAACTTAACAGTCTCATTCAATGCAGCGTAGTTACTACATACAGGTATAGCTCCCCCCGCTTGCATCTTCATCGCTGTTATACAATTGGTCTCCCCAAAATGCGTCGGGTAAGCCCACACCCCAGAAGATGATATATGCTCTGCCAAGACATCCTGTCCCACTGACCCGTAGTAAGTTACCGAGGGGTCGTTCTCCATCTGGTCGAGTAGGTCCTGTTTCCATTGCATCATCTCCTTATCGTTCTTGTAACGTAGGTCAAACCATTTGTTAAATCCGTAGAAGACTTTTAATTTAGCATCAGGTCTAGCTTTAACAACCTCAGGCCAGTAACTAAGTAAGGTATCCAAACCTCTATCTGGTGATGAAGCGTAGATGACTGTATTAGCGTCATTATCGCCATCCACCACTAAGAAGGGGTCAATGCCATTACTTGTAATCATAACCTTCTCATCGGCTACCCAAGGGGCTGTCTGACGGTGTGAGTTAGATAGGAACATAACTCTGTCAATCTGCTCCATAATCTCTTCACTATAATAAGGTTCCATACCATCACATAGGTCATGATTCCATAGCCAAGTCTGTCTGCCTCTAGGAGCATTCTTAACTAGGTGTGGGTGTCTCCATAATATACATAGATCAACCAAGTCGTTAGGGTTAGAAGCAGAAGCTTGATACCAATTAACACCATCAATCTTTCCTTCGTTAGTGCAGTTATTATAAACCTCAACAGTCCATCCCAAATCGGCATATTCCCTAGAGATATTAATGACAGCTTCTTCACTACCTCCAATACCTTGCTTGATTGATTCTGGTCCCCATTCCTGTGTATCGTCAAAGCCACAGAAAATAGCCACAACCTTTTTACCATCAGGTCTATCTTTAGTTTGGTTACGATAGAACGGTGGATATTTAGCGATCGATGTAGGTATTGAATCATATATCGCC